>OCVQ010000518.1_pt1 | contig 35735 bp, 19 predicted proteins | sample 1539061 | NCBI WGS metagenome assembly OCVQ01 (sample SAMEA3355526, study PRJEB22509) | marine metagenome | biome: marine; feature: river plume; material: water | place: USA | collected 2010-08-08 | depth 0.5 m | reverse complement strand
AGCAAGATAGTTTAGTTTTTTATACATTGGAATAAGCTCTTCTTTTGATTGAGCGGCAACTACCCAAGATAATGAAATTGTTCTACTAAACCCACCATAGGTATAAAAGTTTTCACCTCTACCTAAATATTGAGTTGCATTCCAAGTAGCAGAATAATTATCACTAATACCTCCTAATAATGCTCTAAAATGCATAAATGTTTTAAAATTAGGAGAATCATTATCAATAGCAGCAATTCTGAATTTTACCAGATCATTTTTCTTATCATTATCTGGGGTGACGTTTTCACTATGATAAATTGGTAAAGCATTAATTTTATCTACAGGGCCAATTCCTGAACCTGATGTATATGAAATTAGATTTTTTCCTGTTTTATTTCCAGGATCACCCATTAATGTTCTTCCTTCAATAGTTTTGTTATCAGCTATGTTATATGAAGGAGCTTTAGATATTACTGTTGAACTTTGTAAGTTTTGTCTTAAAACAGCTCTAAAATCTGAAATCCTAGGGGTAAATTGGGCTGATCCTCTAGTTTCATTAATAACATCGGAAGCAGCTTGTAATTGTTCTTGGGTTAATACTGTTGTATTTTGAGTAAATAATTCAGTATTAGTTTCGGGGAATGTGCTTCCTGAGTTATAGATACTATAAGCAAAAGTGGGATTATTAAATTGATTTAAAGTATCTAATTTAATAATATCACTATCCCATAATCTATTATATTCTACAGATAAACCAAACGGCTTTTTATATTGGTTAGTTAATGTTTGTTTTGATTGATTTTTACCAATAAAAAATTCACTACCGAAATACTTATTTTGGTCACCGGTTCTTTGTTCTGGGGAAGCGTATCTGATATTTGTTTGGCCTATTCCTAAAACAGAATTAGGACCACCATCATATGATAAAACATTTATACCATTATTTAATCTAATTCCATCAACACTTTTAGTTGATTTTTCATCAATAGCTTCTTTTAGTTTTACTAATCGGTTTTCATCCGAAGGTTGATCAGTTTTAACTTTAACAGAATATAAATTTTTATTATTTGAATATGCTCCTGTTTCAGCAAAAGGATTAATTCCTTGTTTATTTAAATGACCTCCAAAAGCATTAACACCCGCTTGAGCTAATGTAGATAATGGGTTATAGACACCATCATTAAGTATACCACTAGTCTGTGTGCGTACCGCTGAGCGTGATAATAGTTGTTGTTTTGCTGTAAATAAAAGTCCAGATGGAGATCTTAATGATGTAAAATATTTACCTAATCTAATTACATCTTCTCCAGAATTAGTAACTGCTGTAATTCCACCACGTAGAAGAAAATCATTATCTAAGACTCCAAGACGGTTTGTCCCATCAGGAATAGGAGAAGTAATATAAGGTTGCCCACTATTACCACCACCAATCCTGTCATTCCCAAATTTTAGGGATTTAAGGTCAGTCTTTAAATCTATTAAACCCATTTAGGTTATTTAGGAGGATTATCTAAATATTTTGGTGGAGTTAAACCGTCTAAGTCTAATTGAGAGGGTTGAGGTAATCCATTTATGTGTGGATTATCATTAATAGAATACTCATAGTGCATTCTAGAAGATTTACCAACATAATTACCTGGGGTTTGTCCATCCCATTGGGTTAAGGTTGAACCTTGTCCTGGTTTTGTTAATTTGTCTAATAGTCCCATAATTTTTATTTTATTATAAATATTAAATGTTATTGAATTTTATAATTAGATACAGACATTGCTGTTCCTACTTTATTTCCATCTAAGTAAACATGTCCTCCTGTTTGAATAACTGAAATCAATTCATCAAATTTAGCATATAATTTATCAAGAGGTATTACAGCTTCAGGACCAGCTTCACCGATAATAGCTCTAGTTGGTTTATTTACTATACCTCCGGTTGCCATCATTGGTTCAGGATTAGACATATCTCTAGCAGCTATAGCTGCATCTAATCCTAGAGAAGCTGCTGTTCCTATTCCAGGAATTGTAGAAGCTAAACCTGAGGCTGCTTCTAAACCAGCTCCAGTCCAATCACCTTCAGATGCTCTTTGAATAGCAAATCCAATTCCAGCTAAAGCTCCTAAAACTGGTACTTTTTTAAGGAGGGATTTTCCTGCACCTTTAGCTGCTGCTTTTCCTGCAGTTTTGGCTGCTGTTTTTCCTGCGGCTTTAGTTGCAGTACTTACAGCTGCTGTTCCACCCATTCCTACAGCACTTTTAGCCATACCACCTATTCCTCTTAAAGTACGAGCACGAGATACTTTACCCGCTCTACCTCCTTTAAGTAAATCTTTAGCGTATCCTCCTTTACCGAAGAATTTACGACCACCAAGTCCACCACCAAAACCTCTACCTCTACCTCTACCACCAACACCTATATCTATACCACCGCCGCCACCGCCGCCTCCACCTACATCCATAACATAGGTAGGTCTACCTGGGCTTTCACCTCGTTTACCTTTAAATGTATTTACAATGCTACGGCCTACTAACATTAAAGATCCGACAGCAGCAACAACAGCACCTATACCTCCAGCATATTTTAATAACATTTTTGCTGCTGGGCTGTTTGAAATCATTTCAAATAGACTCGCAATCTTTGTAGTTATAGAGTCTAAGGGACCAGCAATCAATGAAGTAAATGAATCTTTTATTCTTTGGATAGAGGTTGACATAGATTCTGAAGCGGATTGTTGTTGCTCTTGGAGTTTAACTGCTTCCGCTACTGTAATATTTTTACTTTTGGCAAGTTTTTCTAATTCTTGTTCTTTACGTAATGAATCAGCTAATTCATCAGCAGTCATACCTGCTGCTTTAGCGATAGCTTCTTGCTGTACTACGTTCATTTTTTGGAATTCAGCTAAACCACCAACTTCTTTTCTAATTAAAGCGGCTGCTTCTGCTGATTTTCCATTTAATGCTAATCTTCTAGCTTCCTCAAAATTTAAATCTTTACCAGTAAGTAATTCAGCTTCCATTTCTGCTGAAATTGAAGATTCAAAATCAAGTAATCCTCTAGTTGAATTTTTTGTTTGTTCTAAAGTCATACCCAACTTTTGGGCTTGAATTACGGCTCTTGCTAATGCTTGAGGTTGATTACCATAATTTGCTCGTAATGCTCCACTTACTTTAAGGGTTTCTTGTAATACTTTTTTATTACTTAAAACTCCTTTATTAATACCTCCAATAGTATCATAAATACCTTCTTGACTTTGTCCAGTTAAAATAGAAAATTCTGCTATTTTTGCTGCTTCTTCAGCTTGTAAACCAGCTCTATGAACTAATGCTGTTTGTGTATCTAATTGTTCTTGAGAATAGACAACTGAAGTTCCTAATGCTTCGTTTAATTGGGCATTAGATTCTCTCATACGGGACATTGTTTGGGCAGATTCTCTCGAATTCATAGCCATATCCCTCATTTGGTCATTAAAACGTTTAGCGTTAGCTGTACTAATACCTAAATTGCGAGCAATTTCGGCGGTTTGTTGGCTAGCGCTAGTTCCTATATTCCATAAAGTAGAAAATACTTTACCTAATACGGCTAATTGTACTGCGGGATCATTGAGTAATGAATCTTTTAAAGTACTATATATTCCACCTACTGCAGCTCCAATAACTTTAAATCCACTACCAGTTTTAGCAGCGTCACGCATGCTTTTACTTATACCTTCAATAGCATCAGATTCAATACCAATCTTAGAAAGAGTACCAGCAATACCTTTAAATAATTGGCCTGTAATTCCTAAAGTCTTTTGAAGCTCTTTTTCTTTTTTAACTTCTTCTGAAGTTAGTTTAACTATTTCGTTTAAATAAGATTCTTCATCTGCTAAAGCGGCGTTGACTTCATCTAAATATGCTTTTTCTTTTTTAGTTAATTTAGATTTAGTTTCAAGTGATTGTTTAGCATTTTTTAGTTTAGCAACTTCTTCTTTAGATTGAGCATGAAGATTTTTAAGTTGCTTTACAGTTAAGACATTTTCATCTTCTCTGTGTTGCTGTAATTTACGGGCTGTGTTTTCTAGTTTATTATAACTGCTATTAATATTATTTATCTCAGCATTTTGCCCTTTTAAATCATTAACAGCGTTTTTTATAGTATCTGCTAAATTTGAGAAAGTATTTCTTATATTATCCGCTTCCTCATTCATTAATTTAAGTTGAGTATTAGCGGCATCTAAATCACCACCCATCCCTTTAATGACCTGTTCGATATTTTTAAAACCTTGGCCTCCTAAACGCTTAATTTCTTCGTTTAGTTCCCTGATTTTTTTGATCGCGTCATTATACTCTTTACTTGTAGCCATAGGAATTTACTATATGGTCATAAATATTAAAAGGCGTCATTTCTTTGACGCCTTTGTAACATATGTTGGTGGAGATATTTTTTTATTTTCTTTTGCTATATCTCTTGCAGATCCTTTAGTCCAACTATCTTCTGCTGAAGTGTTTTTGTTGATAGAATTGTAATGGTCTTGAATTAATTTAAATGTTAAATTTCTTAACCATATAGGCATGTTATAAATTGTATTATAATCATAACCTCCATTTCCATAAAAAATTATTTCATGGATTTGTCTAAATAAGTTAACTCGATAATCAGATGTCAGGCCAAAAAAAGTTCATATTAATTGGGATATCGAGATCCTCCTCTATCCCCTCTAAAAATTCATATTTAATTGTAGTACTAATACCTGGGTTGGTTTTTGCGTAGTATTCTCTTAATGCTTTAGAATCACGAGCTAATAGAGCATTATCAACAAAACTATTAATCGTAGTTTTTTCATAATCTCCATTAACTGAAAGAATCATTGTTTTTAAACGAGTAGTTAATTCTCTATTTTCGTTTTTATTAATTTTTTTAAGTCCTTCAATTTCTTTATCGATGTTAGTATCATCTTTTTGAGTAAGAAGCTTAAAAGTAACTTTATTTCCTGAATGGGGAAGAGTAAATTCAAATTCGTTTTTACGAGGGGCTAAAATTAAAGATTCATCTAATGGTTTTTCCTTTAAAGTTGTTAAATCTGCTGTAATTTCTTCTCCAGCGATAACAAAAGTATAATCTTTACCATATCCTAAAATACGGGAAGCAATCAAAATAGCGTCCTTATCTCCAATGAGTAAATCTTCATAATTTACTTTACTTACAATTAATGATTGTAAAAGTTTATCAATTACAATACCTTGTCTAATGTAATTTTGGTTAGTGAGGATGTCTTCCTCTTTTGCTGTCATGTACTTCATTTCAATAGTACCAGACGCTAAAACAGAACCTTCAGGGTATAATAAACCTTTAGAAGGCAACTCTACCATTTCGGTAGGTAATTTAAATTCGGTCATAAATTGTTTTTTTAATAACTGTTATCGAGTATAAATATTAATATAAAAAAAGAGCTTGACATAGCCAAGCTCTCTTTGAAAATATTTTGAATTTCTTTATTAGAAGTTCAACACACAATAATCTGGTTGTACAGTTACCTGAATGTTAACAGCAGTACCATCATCATCCCAGCTATAGTCACCCCAGTTGATTTCGGTAATCATAGCACCTTTAATCACCCATTCAGAAACGATATCACCTACAGGTCCTAATACGTTGAAAGTTAAATCTTTCTTGTAGAAGTCACTATAACCATCTCTACCAGTTACTGATTCGTGGTGTAAACGAAGCCATTCAATAGCTGCTTGAGCACCAGAAGGAGTAATTGGATCAAATAATGTAAACTGAATAGTTCCCCAAGTTGTTTTACCCTTAACAAAACGTTGAACGTTGATGTGGTTAAGAGCTACTGAACCTTGAGAAGCGGTAACAGCACCTACACCTTTGATAATATATGAAGGCATACCATCAATATACATGATGAAGCGATTTGATTGTTTTGGTTCAAACGCTGTGAAAAATATTTCGTTTGGATCTAATACTGCCATTGTTTTATTTATTTTATTCTATTATAAATATTCGTCATTTAAACTTTTACGCTGGGAAGGTAGCTCCAGTTGGCAAGATGTTGAAATCCAAGTAAATGAATTCAGCTGTCTTAGTAGGTTGGATGTAGATCTGACCAATCATCTGGTTTCTATCAATTACGTCAGGCGTATTGTTTGAATCGTCCATAATTACTTTGAACGCGTACAAACCTTGACGTTGTTGTACTGACTCTAAGTAAGGGTTAACTTGGCTTAAGAAAGCATTTCTTGTAGCAATAGTATTTTGTTCAAATACCAAGTTTTGAGCTACTTGTGAAATATATCCTTTAAGTTGGATTAATAATCTACGAACGTTTACACGATCTAAAGCAGATGCTTTAGTTTGTAATGTTTTCTGTCCGTATACTACTGTACCAATACCTGGGAAGGTAGCGATTGGGTTAACTTTACCTGTGTATAAAGTATCTCTATCGGATTGAGTTAATTTTTGTTCAGCTCTTACTACTTGACCTAAACCACCTCTATTAATACCAGCAGGTGCGAACCAAGGCTCAGCTACTTTATCATTATAAGCAAACACACCAGCCATTACCGTTGAGGCAGGAACCCATACATTTTTACCTGTATCAGGATCAATTACCATAACCCAAGGCCAATATGAAGCAGCATATGAAGTATTGCGTGAAGCTGCTTGTGAATTAACATCAGCTACTTCTTTATTATAAGCTACTAAATCTAATACTAACAAACTATCACCTCTACCTTGAGTATTATTGATCATTTGAGTACATTGTGAAGCGTAATCAGCGTTATACAAACCAGGAGCCATTAACAAGTTGAATCTATAATCGTCTTGGTTAGCTAATAAGCTAATCATATTATTATAGTTAGCGGCTACTAAACCTTGAGTATTTGAAGAGTTGATAGCATTATAAAAATTAGCTCCAGCCATTACATCTCCTGTAGCTCCAGTAAATGAACCAGAAGCATTTGAAGGAATTGATCCAGTGTATGCTGACTTAGCAATACCTGTGTTGTCAAAATAGTTTGGGGTTGGAGTATTTACGACACTAACATAAACATATCTTGATTTGTTAAAATAGTTGCCACTAACTACAATCTGATTTTTAGTTGAGTTATATGTTTGAACTTGATCACCAATTACTTTAGCTACATAGTTATCAGACATAGGGTCTAATGATAAACCAGTCCAAGTTTCCAATACGATTGGATCATTGGCGTTATCATTACCTTGTCTAACTAATAAATCAAAAGTACCTGAAGAAGTATTTTGGTTAGTAATTTGCCATCTAACGTTATTTTCGGTACCATCAGCTAATGAACCAGAAGCGTCTAATGAACTTGAACTGTTCATAATAACACCTTCAGAAATGGTTTTTAATACAAAAGATGAAGTATAATCGGTACTTGCGATGTCTGTTGATGTTGCTGATGTATATGAGCCACTTACTACTCTAGCTACTAATAATGAATCACCACCGTTAACGAAATAATTGTAAGCCGCAATTGAAGTGAAATAGCTGTATAAATTGCTACCACTTTCAAGAGACGCGCCAAATTTATTTACGTAATCGCTATATGAAGTTACAATTGTAGGGATTTCAACTGGACCCTTAACTGTAGGACCAATAATAGCGGCACCAACATTTACGGGTTGGTTAACGAGGAATGATTGATCATTTTCTCTTGCTAATACACCAGGAGATACTAATGTTTCTGCCATGTTTGTTATAATTTATGTTTTGTTATAAATATGTAAAAAAATCTCAAAAGTCATCGGGAAATAAATTCACCTGTATCTAAATTGACATTTCCTTCTCCATACTTGGCTTGTAATTCTACTCCTATTTTTTCAGAAGTTTCATTTAGTTTCTGTAAGGCCTCGATTAGTTGATCCTTTTGTAAATCTAAACTTTGGATTTCAAATTCTAAAATTCCAAATTTATTAATCAATTCATTTCTTTGATTATTCAGATCCTTAATAGATTGTAACTCTTCGGGGGATAGGTTTTTTGTCTCCATGATAAATATAATGTTTTTTTTATAAATTAAGAATTTTATTAACTGATTCTATTACTTTCTCAGGTTTAATTGTTTTTGTACATTCAAATTGTCTGTCGGTATTTTTATGATCTGGGCACCACTCCCAATCGCCTGGGTTTAGCCATTCACGGTTAAAGCATCCTGTACATACATTTGAATCATAATTGAATACACGTTCACAACTAAGGAATTCACTATATGGTAAACTAAATCCTGAAATTAGGATAGTAGGAGTTCCAACGGCCCAGCTTAACCAGCTTAATCCACTACCTAAACCAATAAAGGCATCAGCATATTTTAAATCAACCATTCTATCTTCAATTGGGTAGTTTCCGGTTTTATCAATTACACCACGTAGTGTTCCACCCAATTTAGAATCATGCCAAGCATCTCCCAAACGTTCATGAGTAATCATTACTACTTTGTATCCTTTATCATTTAAATAATCGATAACAGCTTGCCATCCACCTTTATGGTTCCAATATTTAGCATGAGCTGAAGCGTGGGGTGCTATACAAACATATTTTCCTTCGATTTGTCTAGCTTTTTCGGGTAAAACCATTTTAGGTTTAATTTCGCTATAACGCAAACCTAGAATAGCAGTTGATGTTTCACCAAGTGGGTGTTTTTTAAAGTCAATAGGAATTTTAGAATGATTTACTGTTCTATCTTCATTATAATGCCATCCAATAGTATACATGGCGTAAATGTTTGAAACTTCAGTACCTGGTTTTACAAATTCAAGTTCAGGGTATTCATTATCAAACCACTCATTATGAAAAGTTGATGTAATAGTTTCACAATTGTGTTTTTTTCTAAATTCATCAACATAAGGGAACCAAGCTAATGTATCTCCTAAAGCAGATGAGTCTAAATGAATATAAACACGTTTTCCTTTAGCATCATAATTGTGTTCAAATACTAATTCATTTGTTTCATTATCTATAACTTCAACTCTCCAATTTACAAAATATTGGATATTAGTTTTAGTCCACATATTAGTACTAATTTCCTGTTTATGAACTAATTTATTATTAGTCTGGTCGATAAATCGTACAGTATATGATTTTTTATCGGGTCCTATAACCTCAACAAAAGCTCCATTCAAAAAATGGACCTTAAAAGTATTACTTCCTTTTTTATGTGGTAAATTTAATTGTTTTAAATTCCCATATTCTTCAATTAAAACTTCTTTCATTGCATTAAAAAATCATTAGTTTCGGGTTGTTCTGCTATAATTTTATATCCTAAGCGTTCCAAAAACGGAACGGCATCTCTTGATAAATCTTCTAACCAAATTAGAGGTTTATCACGTTGTAACAATCTTACCATTCCTTCGAATGCTGGTAGTTCATGTCCTTCAACATCAATTTTGATAAAATCAATTTTTTTACCAAATTGAATAGTATCTAATGATAGAACTAAATTTGTATTTTTACCATCAGGAGTAATCATTACCGCACCACTATTAAATTCATGTCCATCGTTAAAATGAACAAGTGAAGAATGACTACCTACCCCTACATTTAAGCAATGAACATCATCATATTGGTTAGTATTATATTTTAATACTTCAAAATTTTCCATAAATGGTTCAAATGCCCAAATTTCTAACGCTGGGAAGTTGGTTTTGAATTGAAGGGTATGAGAACCTATATTAGCACCAATATCTAACATTAATCCCTTTTCAGGAAAGTATTCACACCATTTTGTAAATAATTCAAATTCCCAAAAATCTCTATATTTGACGATGTCATCCGAAATACATTCAGGACCCTTAAATATCATCATTGGAGTATTTTTAATACTAACTAATCTTGTTTTACGTTTCATTTGTATTGTTCGTAAATTTCTATAATTTCTTGTGAACGATTAAACCATGATAGGTTTTGTGCTGTATTGTTTACTTTTTCTCTATAGAGTTCCCATTTACTCATAATATCTTTTAATCCTCTATCCATTTCAAAAATGTTACGAGGAGCTCTCCAAGCACCATGGAATGTAGTAGAATGTTCCCAATCAGCAATGATAGGTAAACCAGCAGCTGCTGCTTCTACCATTGTAAGATTTGGATGTCCTGCTTCCAACATTGTTGGGTGAATGAAAATATCATGTTCATGATATAATTTTAATAATTCACTATTAGGAGTATCAAACTTCAATGTTAATTTAGGATAGTTTAACATCCATAAATGATGATTGAAAAATCGTTTATTATCTGAGGGTCCAGCAATTGTAATAGGTAGATTGTTTAATGCTGCTAATCCAACACCATAACTAAATCCTTTTCTATCAAATGTAGGATCACCAGCTAAACCATTATTTGCTACCATTAGCAATTTTGGTTCAGTTGGTTTAAATTTTTCAATAGGGTAAAAATCATCTGTGTTTACTCCATGAGCAAAGTACATACATTTATCACTATCAAAATAATCAACTAAAAAACGAGCAGGCATTAGGGCTACTAATGAACCTTCAATAGCTTTTAAATTTTCTCTATATACATGAGATTCTTTACCGTAATGATAAGCATGGTGATCATGTAATTGGTAAATATAAGGAATACCTCTTTCAGCTAACTGAATAGCTAGATTTGCTACATGACAATGTACAATATCATATTCACCAGGTTGGATATGTCCTGACATTTTGATATCGACTTCATGTCCTAATTTTCGTTGGTTTTGGTAAAATTCCCATACAATTTTTTCAATTGCTCCCCATGCTGGAGGGGGAATAGGGATACCACATGCTGGGTCTACTTGGCAAATTTTCATTCTGTTGCGTATATTTCAGGGCTATTTTCGTCCATTCCTTTAAATTCTTGTTCAATAATACTAAATCCTGGTAAGTGTTTAGTGTAGATTTTTTCTGCTGTTCCTACTTTTAGTTGAGCAACATTACAAACCCACATATCAAACGCATCCCATTTAGTATTTTTTACTTTATCTACCAATGTATCGATTTTTTCTCGGTTGACCAAGTATGATTGAGCAGGAATAAAAGGAGTTACATTAGTATAGATATCTTCTACTTTAGGACCATTTAAGTTACGATTATTGAATGGATTACCAAAACCAATAATATCCTGGTCTTGTTGTTTAGCAATTCTACTAAAACGAATTAATGAATCATATAATTCCTGGTAATCTGATTCAACGATTACGTCACCTTCAAAAATCAACACATAATCATAATCCTTATTATTTTCAGCTAAAATAGCATCAGTGTGAGCTTTAAAACAACCATAATGTCCAGGAGCTAATTTATAATACCCAGGAACATCCTGAACATCATCAGGGCGGTTACAAGTGTCCTTTGGTGGGGTTTCTCTCCAAATTTTATTTACACGTTGTTCATAGATAATGCCTGTTTTATTACAAAAATCTTTAACACTTTCAATAGAACGTATTTCCTTTGAGTTTGAATCTGGTTCTGTAACCAGGTGCATTAATTTAATATTTGGTTTATAATCGAATGGAAGTTTATATTCAAAATTACCATTTTGGGGTAATTGATTGATAATATAATCCGGAGTTAATTCTAAGGTTTTAGTTTCAATTATATCTTGACTAACAACATCCTTAATTACAAAATCAATAGTATATGTTTTGTTATTATCATATTTAATTAATTTATAGTAATCCAATCGCCCATCAACTTTAATATTTTCTTGTAGAATTACGTTTTTATCCTCATTAATTACTAAATCGATAAATCTGCTGTCATGGTCGTTTGTGATGCGAATATACACAGCAAAATGGTTAGGTACGTTAGTAGGTAATACGGTATAGTATTCTATTCTAGAATAATCTTTAAAATTAAATGTAGATTCTATACGAGATTCAAATGTTTCCTTTTGTTCATAATAAACTCCTGGTTGGTTTTTAAATGCGTGGTACCACATATTTTCTAAACCATTTGATTCAGCACCCCATCTACCCATTAAACCATCATATTGTTCAGCTGTGTGGATGTTAGGAATAATATCAAGGAAAAATTTAGGTTTAAAACCCATAAAGTAAGTAAATATAGTATCACCTTCATGTGCTCTATATTTTCCAACATACGCATTATGTTTATCTAATGTTTTAGACATAACATCTACATATGAACCTTCTTTTAAAACATAATCATAATTTAAGAAATATACTTTTTCAAATCCTAAATTTTCTGCTAATGCTGTTCCGTTATAATAATTCATATAACAAGTAGGACCGTGGTAAACATCATTACCAAATGCTCTTAAATTAACATGAGTGTTATGATCGGGGTGATTTGCCCAATAATTACAATAGTAAGTATGTTTAGTTAATACATTATTATTATCAGTTACACAATAATCTACTATTTTAGATAATTCATCTGGGATAGGGATATGTGATGTTAGGATTACTTTACGTCCTGTTGTTTTAACTGCTTCAATTGCTTGCTTAGTAGTTTGAATAACACTATCAGAAATAGGATATGTTGAAATAATGAATGCTTCCTTTTCTTTATTGATAACTGTATTTTCTAATCCTAAATGTTGAGTAATTTTATTGACATTAGCATTAAAATCATCAAATTCTAAATATGAAATTTGACCCTCAAATTTATCAAAGTAATTCAAATATACTGGGAGATTGTAAAGTAATTGTGGGATTTGATATGATAATGCTTCTCTAATTACTAGGGGCATTGTTTCCTTATCATTATTACTTCCTCTAGAAGTGAATAGGAATAAATCCATAGATTGATAAAAATTATCAACATCTGTTCTTTCATTCCACCAAGTAACATTTGCTGGTTTATTTTCCATTAGTGGTTTCCAATACCATTCAAAATTTTGGGCTTGGTTACCAACGCAATGGAATTCTACTTCAGGTAAAGATTTAGCATATTCAAAAAATTCAGCTTGATTTTTACGAGGTGTAAATAATCCAATATGTAAAACGTGTTTTTTATCTGGGTTTAATCCTAAACGTTTTAATGCTGAGGTTCTATCAGGACGTTCAACATATTCAATTGGGTATTCAACTAATACTTTAGGAATGTTTAATTCTCTATATTGTTGGATTTGCCAATTTGAAACAAACATAAATTTATCTGGGAAGTAACGTTTTTGGGATACTTCATATGATGAATCATGTGATGTTTCTACAATAGCATATGTTCTATCTATTTTATAGATAGCGTCTGCTACTTCAGAATCCATGAAAAATTCAGGGATTTCTTCTAAATGAACAATGTCAGGTTGGACTTTATTGATAATATCAATAAGTTCCATTTTATTTTCCTGTAATGTGTAAAAACGCTCGTCTGGGACTAATGCTTTAATTTTGTTACGAGTAACTACTAGAACTCCTCCAGTACAATCAACCCATTCTACTAAATGGATTTCAAACTCATCACGTAATAGTTCAATTTTTTTAGTCAAATATTGAGGCAAACCACCAGTTGATAAGTGTGGTGCCACGTATAACAGTTTCTTCATAGATTAGTTTTAATAACTATAATATAATAACTTTATTATAAATATACACGTTTAGGAGAAAAAAATAGGGGAGCTTTCGCTCCCCTTTTTTAGTTATTATTAATTGTTATTAGTTATTGATAAGCAGGTACTGCGTATGGGTTCCCGGCCACATCATATACTGTTAACCAAACTGATGGTCCACCTAATACATCACTTTCAGTACCGTAGATTGTATTTGCTCTAAAGGGGTCAAATGGTGCCTGAGTAATTGGGCCTACCCAACTTACAAGTCTTAAGTAAATAGATACATCTGTACTTAGGAATCCTCCTCCAAGCAAACCATCTTGGGCTGTGACTTTAACATAAGTACCGGCAGTACCCTTATTACCTGAAATACCACTTGTACCGTTTGTTCCTGATGTACCTGATGAGCGTGAGGTACCTGAACCTCCTGAGTTACCATTAGCACCTGAAGTACCATTTGTACCTGATGAACCTGAAGTGCCTGATAATGCTGAAGCTCCATTATTACCTTTAACTCCATTATTACCATTAGTACCATTGGTACCAGATGAACCTGATGCCCCAGATACCCGTGATGCTCCGTTATTACCATTTACACCTGAGGTACCATTTGTACCTGAGGTACCTGAATTACCTGAGTTTCCTGAGTTACCGTTTCCTCCGCTGTTACCATTTGAACCCGAAGTGCCTGAAGTGCCTGATACCCGTGATAAACCAGATCCACCATTGTTACCTGAAGTACCATTTGTACCTGATGAACCGCTCTTACCTGAGTTACCATTGTTGCCATTGTTTCCACTAGCTCCGTTTGAACCCGTTGTACCATTTGTACCTGAATTTCCTGAGACACCTGATACTCCGTTACCTCCGTTATTACCATTTGAACCCCGGGTACCATTAGTTCCAGAGACTCCTGAGTTGCCTGAGTTACCGTTACCTCCGTTATTACCTGAGGTACCGTTTGAACCTGAAGTTCCGGATACACCTGATACTCTTGAAGCTCCGTTAACACCGTTTACACCTGAGGTGCCATTTGTACCTGATGATCCTGAGGCTCCTGAGTTACCTGAGTTACCCCGGTTACCATTAACACCGTTAGAACCAGTTGTACCATTTGTTCCAGAGATTCCTGAGTTACCTGAGATTCCATTACCTCCGTTGTTACCATTAGTACCATTTGAACCAGTTGTACCAGAAGTTCCTGATGGGCGTGAAGCTCCTGAATTACCATTATTACCCGAGGTACCATTTGTACCAGTTGAGCCTGAAGTTCCTGAAGTCCGGCTTAAGCCTGAACCTCCGTTATTACCATTTACACCTGAGGTACCATTTGAACCTGAAGTACCTGATACTCCTGAAACCCGTGAAGCTCCGTTATTACCATTGTTACCTGATGAGCCATTTGTACCCGTTGTACCTGAAGTACCTGAGTTTGCTGAAATTCCATTACCTCCATCGATACCTGAAGTACCTGTAGTACCTGATGTACCTGAAGTACCTGATACTCTACTTAATCCTGAACCACCGTTGTTACCATTTGAACCGTTTGTACCAGTTGAACCACTCCGTCCTGAATTACCTGAGTTACCTGAGTTACCATTGTTGCCTGAGGTACCATTTGTACCTGTTGAACCTGAGGTACCAGATACCCGTGATGCTCCGTTACCTCCATTATTACCAGTCGAACCAGTAGTACCTGAGGTACCTGAGTTACCTGAGTTACCTCCTCTACCATCGGCTCCGTTAGTACCTGCTGAACCAGAGGTACCTGAAGTACCGGATACCCGTGATAAACCAGAACCACCATTATTACCTGAGGTACCATTTGTACCTGTTGAACCTGAAGTTCCAGATGGGCGTGAAGCTCCTGAAACACTATTAGCACCTGATGTACCATTTGAACCTGAAGTACCGCTGGTTCCTGAAGTCCGGCTTAAACCTGAACCTCCATTATTACCATTGTTACCTGTAGTACCTGATGAACCTGTTGAACCTGAAGTGCCTGACACCCGTGATAAACCATTATTACCATTTACTCCATTAGTACCCGCTGAACCTGTAGTACCATTTGTACCAGAGTTACCAGAGTTACCGCCTCTACCATCAGCTCCATTAGTACCAGTTGAACCAGATGAACCAGATGTACCTGAGGTCCGGCTTAAACCAGAAGCTCCGTTATTACCACTGTTACCAGAGGTACCATTTGTACCAGTTGAACCTGAAGTTCCAGATGGGCGTGAAGCTCCTGAATTACCATTTACACCTGAGGTACCATTTGAACCGTTTGTACCATTTGTACCTGAGGTGCTTGAATTGCCTGAAAGTCCGCCTTTACCATCGTTACCTGCGGAACCATTAGTTCCGGAAGTGCCTGAAGTGCCTGATACCCGTGATAAACCTGAGTTACCATTGTTTCCGTTTACACCATTAGTTCCGTTTGAACCAGATGAACCTGATGTACCTGACACCCGTGAAGCTCCTTGGTTACCATTATTACCTGAGGTACCATTTGTACCTGTTGAACCTGAAGTGCCTGAGTTGCCTGAGTTGCCTGAACCTCCGTTATTACCATTATTACCAGCAGTACCATTTGTACCGGTTGAACCTGAGGTTCCTGATACACCTGATACTCTAGAAGCACCGTTGCCTCCATTATTACCTGAGGTACCGTTTGAACCAGATGAACCTGATGTACCTGATACCCGTGATAAACCATTATTACCTCCTACACCATTTGAACCATTTGTTCCTGATGTACCGGAGTTGCCTGAGTTGCCTGAGTTGCCATTTGCTCCATTAGTACCTGCTGAACCTTGAGTACCATTTGTACCAGAGTTACCTGAGTTACCATGTCTACCATCGGCTCCGTTAGTACCTGCTGAACCTGAAGTACCTGAAGTACCGGATACCCGTGATAAACCAGAACCACCATTATTACCTGAGGTACCATTTGAACCAGATGAACCTGAGGTACCTGAAGTCCGGCTTAAATTTGAACCTCCATTATTTCCTGCTGAACCATTAGTACCTGTTGAACCACTAGTTCCTGAAGTAGCTGATAGATTTGATGTACCACCCTTACCGTCGTTACCATTAGTACCAGCAGAACCTGAAGTACCTGAAGTACCAGAAACCCGTGATAAACCTGAGTTACCAGCATTACCTGCAGTACCATTTGAACCTGATGAACCTGAGGTACCTGAAGCACGTGAAGCTCCTGAACTACCAGGGACACCACTTGAACCATTAGTACCAGAAGTACCACTTGAACCTGAAGGGCCTGATGTTCCACGAGCACCCGCGGTACCACTTGAACCATCAGCAATAGCTCTTAGAGCTACTTTACCTGTAGTTGCGTTATAAACTAAATATTGTGGTAAGTTGTTATCTGTGGTTAAACCTTTTAAATTAACATCACCAGTAACAACCGCACTTCCTGTTACATTAAGGGTTGAGCCATCAAATGATAAATTCGATTCACCATTAATTTTAGATCTAACACCGGTAGCAGTAATAATTCTATTATCAGCATTATTTGAAATTTCAACAGCGTCAGCATCACCTGTATCTGTTTTAAATGTAAGTGATTTTTTGATTCTATTATAATAAACATCCCCTTCCCTAGCAGTTGATGGGATTGATGATACTATAGGAATATTTAAATTATTTTTAATATCTAAACTTCCACTATCGATAGTCATCAATACTGTGCTTCCGCTATAGAATGCTAATACACCGTTGGTACCATATTTTAACTCAATATTGTTAACGGAGGTACCGTTATCGTATTCGAAGTTTAAACTTCCTGAACCTGGTATAATTGTTACTGTGTTTGACATTGTCTATTTTTATGATAAATATAATTTTATTCCTTAATGTATTCTAACTTCGGACCATCTACGTCTTTTCTTGTAGCGTTTATAATGTAGTAAGCATTTACTTCACTACATTCGCAATCGATGTATACTTTGTTGTTATCTACGCTTACTACGTAGTGTAGACATGGACTTCCAATTGGGGTTAATTGTACTGTGATTGAATCAGCGTGTACTAAATCTACCCAGTAATCTGGTAATTCAATTGTTCTTTCGGTTGTTTTACCTCTCAAAAATACACCATGTTCTGGTCCTTCGAGTACACCATATTGTAATCTCCAAGGATTTTTCTTGGTTGGGTGTTCAATATCGAAGTTTTTAACGTTGGCATTAATAGCATTGAAGTTATTGATATCATATACTCCATTACCATCCCAAGCATTAGGTAACTGTGTTATACCATTGTCAATAATAGTAGTACCATCCCAATAAATTCCTACGTTTGGAATTGGGAGACCTGTTGTATTTAAACTAACTGTTCTACTAGTATTTAATACACCACCACCAGTTAATCCAGTTCCAGCAGTAATACTTACATAAGTACCTGCTGAACCTACGTTACCTGAGATACCACTTGTACCAGCTGAACCTGAGGTACCTGATGAACCTGCTTGGCCTGAACCACCACCTGGACCTGTAGTACCGTTTGAACCTGTTGAACCTGAAGTACCTGAAGTTGCGGATGCTCCTGATGAACCTGCTTTACCTGCTAATCCATTTGTACCAGCTGAACCTGTGGTTCCTGAAGTACCGGAGTTGCCTGAGTTGCCTGAGTTGCCATTATTACCATTTACTCCATTAGTACCATTTGAACCACTTGTTCCTGAAGTACCTGATACCCGTGATAAACCAGATCCACCATTGTTACCTGAAGAACCTGCTGAACCTGATGAACCAGATGTACCTGATTGAGCACTTGCTCCTCTAAGTCCTCCATTACCTGAGGTACCGTTTGAACCAGATGAACCTGAGGTACCGCTTAATGCGCTGGCACCTTGGTTACCATTATTACCTGATGAACCTGTAGTACCTGTTGAACCAGATGTACCTGAAAGTCCTGAGTTGCCTGAGTTACCGTTTCCTCCGTTGTTACCATTTGAACCTGTTGTTCCTGAAGTACCAGAAACACCTGAGTTACCTGAGATACCATTTCCTCCGTTGTTACCTGAAGAACCATTAGTACCAGTTGAACCTGAAGTTCCTGATGGACGTGAAGAACCGGAAACACCATTGTTACCTGATGAACCAGCTGAACCTGATGAGCCTGAGGTGCCGCTTAATGCTGAAGCACCCCGTAAACCACCATTACCTGAGGTACCATTTGAACCTGATGACCCACTAGTGCCACTTAATGCGCTAGCACCTTGGTTACCTGCGGCTCCAGTTGAACCATTTGTACCTGTTGAACCCGATGTACCAGAGTTGCCTGATAATCCCCCATTTCCATTATCACCTGTTGAACCATTTGTACCTGAAGAACCTGAGGTACCGCTTAATGATGAAACACCACGTGAACCAGCATTACCTGAAGTACCATTGGAACCACCTGAACCTGAGGTACCGCTTAAAGCTGAAGCCCCTGAGTTTCCAGCAACACCTGCTGAACCGTTTGTACCTGAAGAACCTGAGGTACCGCTTAACCGGCTTAAACCTGAGTTTCCGTTATTGCCATTAGTACCATTAGAACCCGTTGAGCCACTAGTACCTGATGTACGGCTTAAACCTGAAGTACCATTAATACCACTTGTGCCTAAACTACCACTTGAACCAGCAGTACCAGATGTTGAACTTAAACCACTTTGACCTGATACCCCAGTTGAACCAGTAGTACCTGTTGAACCTGAGGTACCTGATGTACGGCTTAAACCTGAATTTCCGTTGTTACCGTTTGAACCATTTGTACCTGTTGAACCTGAAGTACCACTTAAAGCTGAAGCACCTTGGTTACCATTGTTACCTGAAGAACCAGCTGAACCAGATGAACCTGAGGTTCCGCTTAATGCTGAAGCACCCCGTGAACCTGCGTTACCTGAAGTACCATTTGAACCACCTGAACCTGAAGTACCTGATAAGTTACTTAAACCACTATTACCTTGGTTACCATTTGAACCATTTGTACCTGTTGAACCCGATGTACCTGATACATTACTAGCACCCGCATTTCCTGCGTTACCTGAGCTACCATTTGAACCTGATGAACCCGATGTACCACTTTGAGAAGATAATCCACGTGAACCTGAGTTACCTGAGGTACCATTTGAACCACCTGAACCTGAAGTACCGCTTAAAGCACTAGCTCCTTGATTACCTGCGGCTCCATTTGAACCATTTGAACCTGAAGTACCTGAAGTACCACTTAATGCTGAAGCTCCTGCTACACCATTGTTACCTGATGAGCCGTTTGAACCTGTAGAACCTGAAGTACCTGAAGTACGACTTAAACCACTTGTTCCATTTATACCTGAGGTACCTAGTGTACCTGAACTACCTGCTGTACCTGAGGTAGATGATAAACCACTTTGTCCAGCTACACCTGTAGAACCGGTTGTACCAGTTGAACCACTTGTACCTGATGATTTGCTTAAACCACTTTGTCCAGCAGCACCTGCTGAACCTGTAGTACCCGTTGAACCTGAAGTACCTGAAGTACCTGATAATGCGCTTGCTCCATCGTTTCCTGCGTTTCCTGAACTACCATTTGAACCAGATGAACCACTTGTACCACTTAATGCGCTTTGTCCTCTAGAACCAGCATTACCTGAACTACCGTTTGAACCACCTGAACCTGAGGTACCGCTTAAAGCACTAGCTCCTTGATTACCTGCGGCTCCATTTGAACCAGCTGAACCAGATGAACCACTTGTACCACTTAAAGCTGAGGCACCTGCGTTTCCGGCGTTACCTGAACTACCATTTGAACCAGTAGAACCACTTGTACCTGAAGATTTGCTTAGACCTGAGGTACCAGCAACTCCTGAAGTACCTAATGTACCGCTTGAACCAGCAGTACCACTTGTAGAACTTAAACCTGATTGTCCTGCTACTCCAGTTGAACCTGTAGTACCTGAACTACCTGCTGTGCCTGAGGATTTACTTAAACCTGATTGTCCAGCATTACCTGCTGAACCTGTTGTACCTGTTGAACCTGAAGTGCCTGAAGTGCCAGACAAAGCGGATGCTCCGTTGTCTCCATTAATACCACTTGAACCATTGGAACCAGTAGAACCTGAAGTGCCTGATAGGGCACTAGCTCCTCTAGAACCTGCGTTACCAGATGAACCATTTGAACCAGTTGAACCTGAAGTACCACTTAAAGCACTTGCTCCCGCATTACCTGCTGAGCCATTTGAACCTGTTGAACCTGAAGTTCCTGAGGTTTCACTATATCCACTTAAACCAGCAACACCTGCTGAGCCTGTTGAACCTGAACTACCTGCTGTACCTGAAGTACGACTTAATCCTGATGTTCCATTTATACCTGAGGTACCTAGTGTACCTGAACTACCTGCTGTACCTGAGGTTGAGCTTAAACCGGATTGTCCAGCAACACCTGTTGAACCTGTTGTACCAGTTGATCCAGCTGTACCTGATGTAGCACTTAAACCTGATTGTCCAGCAGCTCCTGCTGAACCTGTTGAGCCTGAACTACCTGCTGTACCTGAGGTAGCTGATGCTCCTGAACCACCAGCATTACCTGATGAACCGGTTGTGCCTGATGAACCTGAAGAGCCTGAAGAGCCTGATAAAGCACTTGCTCCTCTATCTCCGTTTACACCATTTGAACCAGCAGAACCTGATGAACCTGAAGTACCTGATAAGGCACTAGCTCCTTGATTACCTGCGGCTCCATTTGAACCATTTGAACCTGATGAGCCTGAGGTGCCACTTATATTTGAAGCTCCACTATCACCAGCATTACCTGTTGAACCATTAGAACCTGTTGAACCACTTGTTCCTGATGTAGCTGCTAATCCTGAAGTACCAGCAACTCCTGAGGTACCTAATGTACCTGAGGAACCAGCAGTACCAGAAGTTGAACTTAAACCAGATTGTCCAGCTACACCTGTTGAACCCGTTGTACCGGTTGAACCTGAAGTACCTGAGGATTTACTTAAACCTGATTGTCCCGCAGCTCCTGCTGAACCTGCTGAACCTGTAGATCCACTTGTACCTGAAGTACCTGATAAAGCACTCTGTCCATCATCTCCAGCATTACCTGAAGAACCAACTGAACCACTTGAACCTGAAGTACCACTTAGTGCTGAGGCACCACGTGAACCAGCATTACCTGAACTACCATTTGAACCTGATGAACCAGATGTACCTGATAGTGCTGAGGCCCCTACAACTCCTGCGGATCCATTTGAACCTGAGCTACCGGATGTACCTGCTGTACCACTTATATTTGATTGTCCTGCTACACCTGCGGAGCCTGTTGAACCACTAGACCCAGCAGTACCAGAAGTACCTGAAGGTCCTGAATATCCTGATGAGCCGGCTGTACCTGAGCTACCTGCTGTCAGCGCAGTAGCATACATTGTACCAGTAGCTGTATCATAGGATACAAAGTGTTGTGGATTTGTATTGATAGGTAATGAAGGGACATCAATTCCCCCACCATCAACAATTAAACTACCACTAATACTTGCTGAACCTGATACTATCAGGCCGTTTTTGATTCTAAATTCGTTTGCCATTAATTATTGCTGTTTTTCACTGTCCAAACAGAGTGTTTATCTCGTATAAATATTAAAAAAAGAATGCTCCCACCCTAGAGGGTGAGAGCTTTCTTAAAATTACTTTTACTATGTTATTACAATTTCAATAAATGGAATGTAATAGATACATCGTAATCATCCGGATCATTATTCTGGACTTCAATTGCTGCTGTAGCTCCTGAGAATACTGCTGCTAATTGTACTCCCGCTGTTCCTCCGTTAATATCTGGGGTGAATACTTCGTTAAAGCTTATGTTTGAACCTGCGTCGAATGTTGCGCTTAATGTACCTGTTCTTTGAGCTCCATTTACTTGGTTTCTCAATACATAGTGAGCGACAAATCCTGCATAAGTACTGTAAACATATCCACCAAATATAGTATTCGAAATTGCTGGTGCTACACCATCATCTGCTGATGTTACGTTAGCTGCTCCAATACCACCACCATATGTAATACTTCCTTGAGCGGTAATACCACCTGTTGCTATAATGTTTCTCGCAAAGGTATACGTTTGAGTACCAGATACATACGTTACTCCTGTTAAGCTTACAGTGAAATCACTATTAAGTGTATGTGGATTCGCTGGGGAAACACTTACAGGAGCTGTACCAGTTACTGTGATATAAGTACCACTTGAACCAACATTACCTGAAATACCGCTTGAACCTGTAGCACCACTACTTCCATTTGTACCGCTTGAACCACTAGTACCTGTTGAACCTGATGTACCTGAGGTACCAGAAGCACCTGCTACACCTGTTGAACCACCTGTACCTGAAGAACCTGCTGTTCCTGAAGTTGTACTGGCTCCACTTGTTCCGCTGATACCACTTGTACCTAATGAACCAGATGAACCTGCTGTTCCACTTGTAGCGCTTAATCCTGATTGTCCTGCTACACCTGTTGAACCGTTAGTACCGGTTGAACCTGCTGTTCCTGAGGTTGCGCTAACACCGCTAGTACCTGCTACTCCTGATGAACCAACACTACCTTTTGAACCTGAGGTTCCACTTGTAGCACTTAATCCTGAAGTACCGGCTGCTGCTGTATTACCATTTGAACCTGTTGAACCACTTGTTCCTGATGTAGCACTTAAACCTGAAGTTCCATCAACACCTGAGCTACCTACGGAACCAGTTGAACCTGAAGTTCCTGAAGTAGCGCTAGCTCCACTTGTACCGGCATCACCTGTGCTACCATTTGAACCAGATGAACCTGAAGTTCCGCTTAATGCTGAGGCACCACGTGAACCAGCATTACCTGATGAACCATTAGAACCTGCTGAACCTGAACTTCCACTTAAAGCTGAAGCACCACTTGTACCTACGACTCCACTTGAACCAACTGTACCCGATGAACCACTTGTTCCTGAGGTAACACTTCTTCCTGAAGTTCCATCAATACCTGAGCTACCTACTGAACCTGATGAACCAGCAGTACCTGAGGTAGCACTATTTCCACTTGTTCCATTGATACCACTTGTACCTAATGAACCAGATGAACCTGCTGTTCCTGAGGTAGTTGATAAACCACTTTGTCCTGCTACTCCCGTTGATCCGTTTGTACCTGATGAACCTGCTGTTCCGCTTGTAGCACTTGCTCCAGCAGTACCTGCTAAACCAGTTGAACCATTGGTACCAGTTGAACCTGAAGTACCGGATGAACCAGAAGCACCACTTGCTCCATTATCACCTGCTGTACCGGTTGAACCAGTAGTACCTGATGTTCCTGAAGTTCCACTATCTCCGCTTGTTCCGTTAATACCAGAGGTACCTAATGAACCTGAGCTACCCGCTGTTCCTGAAGTTGAACTTAAACCTGATTGTCCTGCTACGCCTGATGAGCCATTAGTTCCTGTTGAACCTGCTGTTCCGCTTGTAGCACTTAAACCTGAAGTTCCAGCTGCTCCATTTATACCAGCTGAACCATTTGAGCCAGTAGTACCTGAAGTAGCACTGATACCACTTGTGCCAGCTTCACCATTAATACCTGCTGAACCTGTTGAACCACTTGTTCCTGAAGTAGCGCTAGCTCCACTTGTACCGGCATCACCTGTGCTACCATTTGAACCAGATGAACCTGAAGTTCCACTTGTTTCACTATATCCGCTTAAACCAGCAATACCTGCTGAACCTGTTGTACCTGTTGAACCTGAGGTTCCTGATGTACCACTTAATCCTGAAGTACCTGCTTCTCCGTCAGCACCTGCTGAACCTGTTGAACCTGTAGTACCTGAAGTAGCGCTAATACCACTTGTACCTGCTTCTCCGTCAGCACCTGCTGAACCTGTTGAACCTGTAGTACCTGAAGTAGCGCTAATACCTGAAGTACCTGCTATACCATTGATTCCTGCTGAACCATTTGAACCACTTGTTCCTGAAGTTGAGCTTATTCCGCTTGTACCTGCTTCACCATCAGCACCTGCTGAACCTGATGAACCAGTAGTACCTGAAGTAGCACTTAAACCCGATGTGCCATCAATGCCTGAGATACCTGCTGATCCATTTGAACCTGAGGTACCTGAAAGTCCTGATACACCTGAAGAACCGTTTTCGCCTGAGATACCCGCTGAACCAGTTGAACCTGAAGTTCCACTTAATCCGCTTACCCCTGAAGTACCGTCTTCACCTGAGATACCACTTGAACCAATTGAACCTGAAGTTCCGCTTAAACCACTTATACCTGATGAACCATCAACACCCGAAATACCTGCTGATCCATTTGAACCTGAGGTACCTGAAAGTCCTGATACACCTGAAGTGCCATCTTCGCCTGAAGTACCGGCTGAACCGTTAGTTCCAGAAGTGCCACTTAAACCACTTATGCCTGAGGAACCATCTTCGCCTGAAGTACCTGCGGAACCTGTAGTACCTGTAGTACCACTTAATCCGCTTACACCTGAGGTTCCGTCTTCACCTGAAGTACCTGCTGAACCTGAAGTACCTGAAATACCGCTTATACCTGAAGTACCATCAGCACCTGAAGTACCTGCTGAACCATTAGTTCCAGAAGTACCACTTAATCCGCTTACACCTGAGGTTCCGTCTTCACCTGAAGTACCAGCTGAACCTGTAGTACCTGTAGTACCACTTAAACCACTAATTCCTGAAGTACCATCTTCGCCTGAGGTGCCTGATGAACCTGAAGTTCCAGAAATACCTGAGATACCTGAAGTGCCATCTTCACCTGAAGTACCGGCTGAGCCTGTAGTACCTGTAGTGCCAGAAACACCACTTACACCTGAAGTACCATCTTCGCCTGAAGTACCAGCTGAACCTGTAGTACCTGTAGTACCAGAAATGCCGCTTATACCTGAGGTGCCATCTTCACCTGAAGTACCTGCTGAACCTGAAGTTCCAGAAATACCTGAGATACCTGATGTTCCATCTTCGCCTGAGGTGCCTGATGAACCTGTAGTACCTGTGGTACCAGAAATACCACTTATACCGGAGGTTCCATCTTCTCCTGAGGTTCCGTTTGATCCTGAAGTACCTGAAATACCACTTACACCTGAAGTGCCATCTTCACCTGAAGTACCTGCTGAACCTGAAGTTCCTGAAATGCCTGAAATGCCTGATGTGCCATCTTCGCCTGAAGTACCAGATGAGCCTGTAGTACCTGTAGTACCACTTAATCCGCTTATACCTGATGAACCATCAATACCTGATTGTCCTGCTGATCCTGAAGAACCTGAAGTGCCTGATTCACCTGAGGTACCAGCTTCACCTGAGGTGCCTGATTCGCCTGATGAACCATTTGAACCTGAAGTACCTGATTCACCCGAAGTGCCTGATTCGCCTGAAGTACCTGATTCACCCGAAGTGCCAGATTCGCCTGAGGTGCCTGATTCACCCGAAGTGCCAGATTCGCCTGAAGTACCAGATTCGCCAGATGAACCATTTTCGCCTGAGCTACCTGCTGAACCAGTTGAACCTGAAGTACCTGATTCGCCTGAAGAACCAGAAGTACCACCACCACCTATTCCTCCAGATTCACCTGATGAACCTGCGGAACCGGCAGTACCTGTTGAACCAGCAGTACCTGAGAAACCTGAAGTACCTGAGGTACCCATTGTACCTGAAGTTGTTGAAGCACCTGAAGTACCTGAACTACCATCACCTGTTAATGTTGAAGTAATAGTCCATGTTATATAATCACCACTGTAGTTAACACCATCTAATGTACCTGAGACATTGTTAACACCAAATCCATAACCATCATATACGGATGAACCCCAGTCAATTTGATATCCTAAAGCACTTGTTACATCATAAGTGTTAGATGATGAACCTGAGGTAATAGTAATTTGTCCTCCGGGGCGAATTAGGCTTAATTCTGTAGCTGCTACAGCTCTATCTGTTGGGTTAGCTATATTCTCAGGGTTAATTACAATTACCGGAGTATTGACATAAATAGTACTTACATAATCATTAGATCCTGTAGAGAAAAATGCTACACTTATGTTGCTAGAACCAAAATCTTGTTTTGTGTTATATGGACCAGAAATAATAGCTGTACCACCTGATAAACCTGAGGTACCATCTTGTCCTGTTGTACCTGAGGTACCTGAAGTACCGGCTGCTGATGAGACACCTGATGTACCAATGTTAGCAATATCACCTGATGAACCACTTGAACCAGCAGTACCAGCACTACCTGAAGAACCTGCTGTAGTAGAAATACCTGAAGTACCACTACCTATAGCTGCTCCTGAAGTACCACTTGAACCAGTAGTACCTGATTCACCACTTGTACCTGAGAGTCCTGAAGTGCCATCTTCACCTGAAGTACCAGCAGATCCTGAGATACCTGAGGTACCATCAACACCTGAGATACCTGAGGTACCATCTATACCGCTTGTACCATCAGTGCCTGAAATACCGGCAGAACCATCAATTCCTGAACTACCTGAGGTACCTGATTCACCTGAGGTACCGCTAAATCCGCTAACACCATCATCACCAGCACTACCATTTGATCCTGATGAACCAGCTGAACCGGAAATGCCTGAAGTGCCATTAATACCTGAAATACCTGAAGTGCCATCTTCACCTGAAGTACCAGCAGATCCTGAAATACCTGAGGAACCGTCAATACCTGAGATACCTGATGTTCCGTCAATACCTGAGGAACCGTCAATACCTGAAATACCGGAAGTGCCATCAACTCCTGAGGTACCATCTGTACCAGAAATACCTGAAGTGCCATCAGCACCTGATGAGCCTGAAGTACCTGAAATACCGCTTGTACCATCTGTACCTGAAATACCTGAAGTACCATCAATACCTGAGGAACCGTCAATACCTGAAATACCACTTGTACCATCAATACCAGAACTTCCATCTATACCTGAGATACCGGAAGTGCCATCTACGCCACTTGTACCATCAGTACCTGAGATACCTGAAGTACCATCAGCACCTGATGAACCTGAAGTACCTGAAATACCTGAGGTACCATCTGTACCAGAGATACCTGAAGTTCCGTCAATACCTGAGGAACCGTCAATACCTGAAATGCCTGAGGTACCATCTGTACCTGAGGAACCATCTATACCTGAAATACCGGAAGTGCCATCAACTCCTGAGGTACCGTCTGTACCTGAGATGCCTGATGTACCATCAGCTCCGGATGAACCTGAAGTTCCGTCAATACCTGAAGTGCCATCAGTACCAGAGATACCTGAAGTGCCATCAACCCCTGAGGTACCGTCTGTACCTGAGATGCCTGATGTACCATCGGCACCTGATGAACCATCCAAACCAGAAATACCTGAGGTACCATCTGTACCTGAAGAGCCGTCTAAGCCTGAGATTCCACTTGTGCCATCTGTACCTGAGGAACCATCTAAACCAGAAATACCTGAAGTACCATCAATACCTGAGGTACCATCTGTACCTGAAATTCCTGAAGTTCCGTCAATACCTGAGGAACCATCTATACCTGAAATACCTGAAGTGCCATCAGCACCTGAAGAACCATCTATACCTGAGATTCCGCTTGTACCATCAATACCAGAACTTCCATCTATACCTGAGATACCGCTTGTACCATCAGCACCTGAAGAACCTGAGATACCTGAGATACCTGAGATACCTGAGGTACCGTCTGTACCTGAAATTCCTGAAGTTCCGTCAATACCTGAAGTACCATCAGCACCTGAGATACCGCTTGTGCCATCAGCACCTGAAGAACCATCTATACCTGAGATTCCGCTTGTACCGTCTGTACCTGAAGAACCATCTAAACCAGAAATGCCTGAAGTACCATCTTCACCTGATGAACCTGAGATACCTGAGATACCTGAGGTACCGTCTGTACCTGAGATACCACTGGTACCATCAATTCCTGATGAACCATCAATACCAGATACACCACTTGTACCATCAGCACCTGAGGAGCCATCTATACCTGAGATTCCACTAGTACCATCTGTACCTGAAGAACCATCTAAACCTGAAATACCACTTGTGCCATCAGCTCCTGAGGAGCCATCAGCACCTGAAATACCTGAAGTACCATCAGTACCAGAGATACCTGAAGTTCCATCAACCCCTGAGGTACCGTCTGTACCTGAAATACCTGAAGTACCATCAGCACCTGAAGAGCCATCAGCACCTGAGATTCCGCTTGTACCATCTGTACCTGAGGAGCCATCTAAGCCTGAGATTCCGCTTGTGCCATCTGTACCTGAAGTACCATCAGCTCCTGAAGTACCGGCTGAACCGGAAATGCCGCTAGTACCATCTGTACCTGAAATACCTGAAGTTCCGTCAATACCTGAGGAGCCATCTATACCAGATACACCACTTGTACCATCACTTCCTGAACTTCCATCAACTCCTGAAATACCGCTAGTACCATCTGTACCTGAAGAACCGTCAATACCTGAAGCACCTGAAGTACCATCAACACCTGAGGAGCCATCTAGACCAGAAATACCGGAAGTACCGTCAGCACCTGAGATACCACTGGTACCATCTGTACCTGAAGAACCGTCAATACCTGAAGCACCTGATGTACCATCAGAACCGGATGAACCATCAGCACCTGAAGAACCGCTAGCACCTGATATACCTGAGGTACCTTCAGCTCCTGATGAACCTGAAGTACCAGATTCACCTGATGAACCTGATGCTCCTGAGATACCTGAAGTACCATCAGCACCTGAAGTGCCTGATTGGCCTGCTGTTCCTGAAGAACCAGCAATACCTGAAGTACCTGATGTTGCGTTTACATATCCTAATTGTCCTGTTACCGTATCATACGTTACTAATGTAACTATATCTTGTAAGGGCAATGGGGTAACACTAAGTGAACCTGTAATTTCTAAACTACCAGATATTACAGCTGAACCAGTGTATGGGAAACCAGCACCTGAACCACCACCTGTAATTTCTACAGTAACACCTGCTGAACCTGAAGAAGTTACATTTACTCCGGAACCAGTAAAGTTAAATGATTCAATGTTTTTGGTTACTAATGAACCTGTATAATAAACATCGGTGATTGTTAAATCATCGAAAAAGTCTTGAACTTCTATTTGAAAAGCAGCAGCATCAGAACCAGCAGGTAAATCTGTAATACCCGTAAGTCCTGTTTTAGAGAAAATAGGAGCTAATGATTCTGTTGTAGTTAAAGATACAATCGGAAGTACAGTAGCTGAAATAGAGAAAAAGTCTCCACTTTCTGCTTGTGTTTGGCTGTCTTCACTCCATGTAACATAGAATGACATTTGCCCTCCTGGGCTATCTCTATATGTTACATCTGTAATAGAATATTTGTGGAAACGACCTGGAATAACTACACCTGAGGAGTTAGCAGCTTGGCCTAATACAGCATATACTGGAGGGGTAGAAAAATCAGCATCTGAGCTACCTGTAATATTGTTAGGGGCAATTAGTCCTTGGGGATCATACATAGATGCTGATCTCAAGTAATATTGTCCTTCTGCTGGTTGAACTCGAGCTAAAGCATTAGTTCCTGTTGCTGATGGGAAATCAGCAACTGTAATCGTTCCAGCTCCTGGGTCAACTGCTGTAACAATAGTAGCAGTTGGCATGTAAGTTGAAGCAATGAGTTGTTGACCAACTCTAATTTCTTCAATACCCTCATACCCAGATTGGTTAACTACATTGGTAATTGTTTTTGAAGCAGTATTAAAATCACCACGAACTCGAATAAATCCGTTATTAAAGGTACCGCTTCCGCTACCGAATGAGGAAAATCCACTTAGTTTTCCGTAAAATAATTGTCTTGCCATTTATTTTTTTGTTAGAATTATTGGTTTTTGGGTAAAAATCATAATTCCTATTTTTCACTATCCAAACAGGTTTTGATATAAATATGAAAAAAAGAGCCCCAAATATGGGGCTCTAAAAAGATTTCTATAAGGTTTTTTAGAATTGCATTGTAATTAATACTTTTCCAAAAGTATCTAAACCTCCTGATAGATTGTATATGTTATGGTTTGAGCTTGTAGTAAATATTACTGTAGCACTTGCTAACCACGATGATTGAGAACCACCAACGTTATATGCTTTAACATTAGGAGGAATTCTAGTGTTTAAGGCACTGTTCTTACCAGCACCATTAGTAATTGCGTTTGAAGGCAATGTTAATGTTTTAGGATCAGTTTCTGATGTATTAATATAAATCATCATTGACATCAACTGAACATTTCCTGCCGAAGGGGCTGCTACTGTAATAGCAGCATCTGTTAATGTAGAAACTTTAAGAGCGGGAATATAAACACCTGCTGAACCACTTGTATCACCTGAGCTAACTGCGTTTGTAATATCAAATGAGTTTGTAGCTACGTTACTAATTGCTCCATAAACGTAATCGGTATCACCCATGTTTCTAACAACTACGTAATCACCTGATGTTAAACCGTGTGCTGTGGAAGTAATAGAAATTGTAGCACCTGAACGAGTCCAACTTAATCCACTGATAATATTACCAGCTGACATTAATTGAGCTGTATCTGAACCACTTGCTACTTCGTATCTAATTACGTTATTATATGGAGTTCCTCCACCACCACCTGCGGCTGAAGTACCTGAACTACCACTTAAACCTGATGTACCTGAGATACCTGATGAACCTGCGGCTCCATCAGCACCGTCGGCACCTGATGAACCTGAAGTTCCAGCACCATCAGCACCTGAAGAGCCTGAAGTACCAGTTCCACCATCAACACCTGAACTACCTGTCAAACCTGAAGTACCACTTAAACCTGAAGTACCTGAAGCTCCTGAAGAACCTGAAGTTATACCTGGGGCAGAAGTACCTGAGGTACCTGAAATACCGGATGAACCTGTACCTCCATCAACACCTGAAGTTCCGCTTATACCTGAGGTTCCGCTTATACCTGATGTACCTGAGATACCTGAAGAACCTGCTTCTCCAGTAGCACCAGATGAACCTGAAGTACCTGAACCATCAATACCTGATGAACCTGAAGTACCTGAACCATCAATACCTGATGAACCCGAAGTACCAGTTCCACCATCAGCTCCAGAGGAGCCTGAAGTACCATCACTTGAAGTGCCTGAAGTTCCGTTTATACCTGATGTGCCTGAGATACCAGAAGTACCGTCAACACCTGAAATACCTGAAGAACCATCAGCACCTGAAATACCTGAAGAGCCGTCAGCACCTGAAATACCTGAGGTACCATCAACACCTGAAATGCCTGAAGAGCCGTCAGCTCCATCAATACCTGAAGTTCCGGATGTGCCTGATCCGCTTCCACCACCAGAAAGCCCAATAGTAGCTACTCCGCTAAGGATGCTAATACTGTCTACAGCAGAACCACTAAAGTTAAGGGTAGTAGCGCTACCTACAGCAACGCCATCTTCTTGAATTGGAATTAGAGTTGAACCTCCACCAGAACCAGAAACCGCAGGATAAACATTACCCTGATAGTCTTTAATATATAAACGGCCTAAGTCTGTAGGTTCAGAGAAAAGCGCAATAGCCCCAGATACTGGTAGCGATACACTTCCTGATGCGGTTGATAATTGATTTATTTGAGCCACGTTATTGTAATATTTTAATTATAAATATTAGGGAGTTAATGGAGAATTGAAAATTATTCCATTGTTTACTATTGTTCCATTATTATCCAACACGGTTTCTACCTGTAGTGCTCCATCTGTTGAATATGTAATATTGCCTACAGAATATGGGGTGCCGGGGTTGATAATTAATAATCCAAAATTTACGAAATCATATAAAGTTTGTTGCGTATTAGCAATAATGGTAAATGTTTCACCAGGGAGTAAAACTCTAGGTAAAGTGTTGGTACCACTACCATCAGTCGCGAAAGCAGTTACTGCTACTTGGTCAAGAAATCTTACGTTAGCCATGGTATAGTATTTGTCTTATATAAATATGTTCGTATTTATTTTAATTAATTTTATTTTAAATCTTTTTTATTAGGATCAAAACCTTCAGACGTAACAATTCTATCACCTTTTTGGACACCATTATAAAATTCAGGGCCCATTTCTGTTTCCAATGAAAATATAAGTTTTGTTTTTTCAGTATATTTTTTAATTCCATTCAAATCCCTTTGTAATATTTCTGGGATTATATATCCATTTAATTTAATGGTAAATGTACTACGTACAATACGTTCATCATTTTGTTGTAATTCTGTTTGAAAAGCAAATGAATCAATCATTGCTTTAAATTTGAATCTTTCAGGATCACCCCAATACGAATCTGAAGCATATTGGATTGCTTCTACTACTTTGTTTAGTTGTTCTACATAATATGTAAACACAACACAAGAATACGTTACAGTAACATAATCAGGAACAACAGAAGCATAAAATTGTTTTTCAGGAATTCTATTATTTAATACAGCAAATTGATCATAAGCATTACGCTGGTCATATCGTTTGGTAAAGATATTAAAGTTATTTGGATTATTAGCATCTAACTTATTTGTAATACCTCTATTTTTTTCCAATGAATCACGTTTTAACATGATTAGTGGAGCCATAATTTTACCTTTTTGGTCTCTATAGTAACCATCTTTTTGAAATGATTTCCATTTTTCAGGAGCACCATATATTACAGGAACAGGTAAACGTTCTCCATTTTGGTATACTGAGGGTTTAATTACATTTTGAAAGTAATAAAATACAGCTTCATCAATGTCCTGAATACCAATTGTTAATGGTTTTACATTATCATCTCTAAATGATTGTTTAGTACCTCTATTATTATCGTTATTTGCTAAGTTAGGGTTACCCGCTTCCTTATCATATGGAATATGTTGGTCAACACTAATTTCGCGTTGTGATTTTGGTGTGGTTTTTCTTTCAGCCATTATAGTCTTGATAATTGAATATTAACTCTATCTGATGGGACATAATGTGTTTTACAAATTATAGAAGTATTCCAACCAAAGTTAGCTAAATCTGTTTCTAATGGATTATTACCATTATCATCTGTAAAAGGATATGATGGGTTTTTACCTACAAAAAATTGGTTTGCGTTTGTAGAATCAACTTCATAATAGCCATTTTGATACATAATGATATCACCTACTTCAGGAACTAAATTAGCCCCATATACATTTGAAAATTCGTAATTAGAGTTGAAATCATTATCTACTTTATTTAATAGATCATCTATTAAGAATTTAAATGTAATAGCCCAACTAAAATCAACACCTAAATCACTATCTGGGAATTCTTGGGCTTCACGTTCAATTAAGCAAGACAAAATAACAGGGTCCATAAAATAACGTCCCTCTGTTGCTTCACCATACATGTTTACTTTAGTTTTTGCTAACATGTATTTGTAGTAGACACATTCTTCTGAAATGATGTTACCCATCAACTCACGGTTAATGTGTCTAAATAAACTTATATCTCTTGCTTCGCCGTAAAGTGCCATATTATCCTATAAAAATTGTCATCGGTACATTATTAATTTCAGCAACACGAGCAACTGATTCTGCTTGTCTTCTTTCTAATAATGATTGACGAGATGTTTGATCAAAATAATCTCTTAATCTTGTAATCAAAGCTTCCTTTTCAGCAGTTCCTGCTGCTACTAAATCTCCTTGATTTAATGTTACTTCAGCTCCAGGAATTGGAATTGTTGAGTATTTACCTCTAACATATCCTAACATTTCTTTACATAATGCTAATGTGTATTCAAAAATCCAACTTCTACCAATTGAGTTAATTTGGTTATAATTTGGATTACCATAAGGAACATTAGATTCATTAGTAATAGAACCTGTAGTGGACGTGTTGATAGAGGCATTAATTCTATCATCTAATTTAATATACCTAAACCATAAATTTGCTCTCCATCCTGTTTCAGGATCTGTTTCATCCCATCCTGGGACTGGGAATATTCTTAACTTATTGTTAATTAATTGGAAAGTATAATTTGATAATCTAACTTGATCCGACATTTCAATTGCCTGGATTGTTTGCATATCATAGCTTAAGGGCATTAATAAGAAATTAACTGCTGGAGAGTATCCTAATCCTGCTACTCCTAAAGCTGTTGCTCCACCAAAACCTGCTCCTAAACCACCATATGGAGAATACATCTGATCAACTGCTGGGGGTGATTGGTAGTAGATTTCTTTAATTTCAATTCCCCCAGTAATATTATTATCAATAGCCCATTGAGCTAAATCATAATCTTGAACAGAGGCTGTTAAAGCAATAGAACCACTTGACCAATCTACGTTACCACCTACACCTGCTTCTTCTCCATATTGGAGAGATAATCTAACAATGTTATCCATTGAAGGGGTTATGATAGCATGATTTAAATTTGAACCAGTTGATGCTCCTTCGATAGATAACATATTATCTCTAACTTTAAAAGCATATAACTCATTACCATAAACGGTAACTGCTTCTTCAAAAGCGGTCCAAAATTGAATATCTTGTAATTCAACGTTCTCAATAGGCCAACCTAATCTTCTAGCACAAAAGTTAGTTACTTTATTCGCATCGGTAATAAAATCAGATTCACCATCATAAAACCCAAATGGAGTAGGAGAACTACCTGTTGGATTTGCGTAGTATGATGATGAGTATGCCGCAAAGTCAGAAGAACCGCTATAAATAGGAATGTTTGCCATACGTTTTTGTTATAAATATTAAAAAAAAGGGCTCCAATTTATGGAGCCCTAAAATATTTATTTATATTTTGATTTTCCTGATGTTCCTGATGAGCTTGAGATTATCCCTCGTTCAGCTGCTTCCTCATAAATTAGTAATAAATCATCAACAATAGGATCTCTATGATTTTCCTTTAAGGTAATACCTACCATATTTTTTACTCCGCGAGCCGCAGAATATAAAAATCTAAATCCTGATTCTCGTTTTGATTTTAAATCAACTTGATAATCGTCTCCACAAATAATCATTTTTGAACGTAAACCAATACGAGTAGCAATCATTTCCATCTGCTCGTGTGTAACATTTTGTGCTTCATCTACAATAATACAAGAATCTAAAAATGTTCTACCTCGCATAAATGCTAAAGGTACAATTTCAATTTTACCTTCTTCAATAAGTTTTTCTACTTTTTCTTTATCATATAAAGCGTACATGTTTTGATAAATTGGTTGAATCCACGGGTCCATTTTTTCTCTTAAGTCACCTG
>OCVQ010000511.1_pt1 | contig 36035 bp, 23 predicted proteins | sample 1539061 | NCBI WGS metagenome assembly OCVQ01 (sample SAMEA3355526, study PRJEB22509) | marine metagenome | biome: marine; feature: river plume; material: water | place: USA | collected 2010-08-08 | depth 0.5 m | reverse complement strand
TTCACACAAGCTGAAGGAGGTACCGTTTTTTTCCAACGTGCACATAACGATTTCCTTAAATTGCCGTTGAAAATGGCTTTCTGGGATTACTCCTTTTTCTAGTTTTCTTAGGTTTGAGTATCTTTTTATTGTTCAAATCGACCATCAATCAAGGAAGCAAAGTTTTACTTTTTGGTGGTGTTCTTGCTTACATCGTTATTTCCAATTTCTCCTTTCCCATTGAAAAAATTGAGTTACTGTTCTTGTTGTTTCTATTCCTTTTACCTGGATTTTCGTTACAATCATCCTCGTCAAAAAAATTCAACATCCCCAATATTGGAATGGCAACCACGCTCTTAGTCACTTTGATTTTAGGCGTAAAATGGTTGAGTTATGAGAAAGATTATTTCGAATTCAAAGCGGATAATGACAGGATTGCCTACAAGAGAATCGACAAGAAAAAATACACAATAGATGCCACTTCTACTCCCTTATTTTGGCACGAAGGAAATTATCTTTTCAATAACCAAGACTATGTGAATGCGTTGACATCGTATCATCAAGCCTTGCAATTTAATCCTTATCATGTACATGTAATGAACAATATTGGGAGTTCACACTATGCCCTTGGCGAAATTGATCAGGCCGAAGAATATTTTAAAAAAGCGCTCAAACTCAATCCGAAATTTATAGAAACTTTGATGAATTATTCTTCGCTTCAATTCAACAGAGGCAATATCGACGGAGCATTGGTCAATATTTTGGCCATTCCTGAAAAGAACGAACCCAAAAATTATATGATCTTCATTTTGGCAATTGCAAAAGCGAAGTACAAAGAAATGGATGACAAATACGATGACCCAGAATTTGAGAAATTTTTGGACTCCACAATTGACAATGATGCGTTTTTATATGAAATATCTAAGCGGGCACGTATTACAAATGCGAGTTATGAAATGGAATTGCGCGCTCAGGCATCAAAAGCTACCGTTCAATAAATGAGCATGTTAAAATTTTGTCAAATCAATTCTTTTTACGTATCTTCTTAATTCAAACCCTAATTCATTAAAATATGCTACGAATTATACTCTCATTTATCGTCTGCTTTATAGCCAGCACTTTTGTCTATGGTCAGACTATTACGAATGTGTCACCCAATTCGGGAACGCAGGAAACTTTATCGCTACCCATTACGATTACAGGTTCAGGAACGAATTTCACGAGTGCAACTTCAACGCTGGTTCAAATTAATGGCACCAATGGTTCTTCACTTCCGGTTCTTTCGATTAATTCCGTTACACCAACGTCGGTGAGTTTAGACATTGCAGTGCCAAATACAGCTTGGGTGGGTAGTCACACCGTAAAAGTGTACGATCAATCAGTTGGGAATTTTATTTCGCTGACAAATGGTTTTACTGTTATCGCCATGCTTGAACTGGATGCGCCACAATTGGCAAAACTTAATCTGTATCCAAATCCTACGAATGGTGAATTGAATATAGAATTGCCAAACAATTTAGAGAACGCGAAATTGATAATATTTGACCAGATGGGACAAATAGTTTTGGAAGAAAACTTGAACGCCACAAATGGTAAATTGTTCACTACAAATATCAATCATCTTTCAACTGGAGTGTATGTAGTTCGTCTCTTGGGCAACAACAATACTTCTGAATCAAGGTTGATCAAAAAGTAATCGTTTATATCAAAAAATAGAAACAGCCGTGGAATTATGTTCTACGGCTGTTTCGTATGTAATAGGTTTTCAGAAGTTAATACGTACTAATGTGAACTTTCTTGTTGTTCCACTCATACACATCGCCATTTTGTTTGATCGTTTCGTTCTGTTTTGATTCCTCAATTAAAATCTTGTCTAAGTATTTAAAAACTTCGTCGTTTGATATGGTCACAGGTTTCCCGTTGGTGATGGCTTCGCCAATATACGAGTGAATCAAACCTTCATACGAAGTGATGAACAAATCGTGCGTGGCGAACATGTCACATCCCATTACTTTGTCACCAGTAACTGCGATAACACCAATAACGTTTTTGTCATCTTTAAACGAAGCTTGAAAAACTTCCATGTACTTTTTCAGGTTTTCCTGATATTCTTCCGAGTTTTCAAGATTTGTATACGTACTCGTTGAAGACGAAGCTCCGTTTTTCGCCGTTTGTTCGTCGACTTTTTTCCAAACTTGTGATTGATTTTTTTCTGTTGTCACCGTTTTCCGAATATCCATGTTTGCTACGTTATAAGTTCCAGTGAACTTTCCATTATTCCCATCCTTGGTCGACCATCGATTTTTCTCCACACAAAAAGCACTTAAATCTACTTTGTCGCCTGGTAAAATTATGATGTCTTGCGCAACTACTCTGTCTTGTTTGCCTCCCTTAACGACCTCACCTGCCATAATAAAAACAGTATCTTTCGAATCGTTTTTGGCGATTAATGTGTTCACCGTTCCACTCACATTTATGTTACGATTGCTCTGTTCAATAGTATTGTTCAGCTGATTCGTTCCGCCTGTTTCTGTGATAATAATTTTCTTTTTGTCCATTGCCTCCTTCAACAAAACGAAATTGCCCAAGTCTTTGTGTTCTGCGTGAAAACCGGAATTCGCGATAATCGGGTACAATCTCAAATTTTCGAATGAATAACTCATATCAAAATCAGCGGGAGCTGTATTCGTAATTTCAGCGGAACTGCCTTTTATTTTTAAATTTTCCTTATTGTATTGCGCTAGACCTTGGAAACTCCCGAAGCACACAGTGAAAGTCGATAAAATGATGAGCTTTTTCATAGTTATTATTTTAGTTATGCTGTTCTGTACAAGGTGGGGTAAGATTGGTTCATCTAAAGTTCCGATCTCTTCGAAACGCGATTTTTTGGTTAATTCTCATCTTCAGTCATCAAATGATGTTATTTTAGCTGTCAAATCATGCAAGAACCACCTGAAATGATTCCAACTCACCAGTTTTCAAGTAAAAAAGCGAACCAATAGACATGCAAAAAGAAATAGAAACGACGGCGGATATAGAATTACTCATTGACCGGTTTTATGGAAAGGTGTTGCAGGATGAAATCATGGCGCCCTTTTTTGTGGACTTTGATAAAGAACATCACATGCCACGGATGGTCGATTTTTGGGCATTTTTACTTTTAGATATTCATGGATATCAAGGAAACGTAATCGGAAAACACCTGCAAATGCCTCTCAAAAAAGAGCATTTCGATCTTTGGGTCGAGTATTTTAATGCCACTTTGGACGAATATTTCATTGGAGAAAAAGTAATACGAGCCAAAGAAAAAGTGGCTGTTCTAAGATGGACCATGGAATCCAAGGTGAACAAATAATAAACTATTCATTCAATCGTCCCTTTTCGGATAATAAAACAGCAATTGGTCGGGTGGTAGGAAATCCGGATAACAGAATAAGCATAATGACAGTAATTGGAACACTCAAGGCCATTCCAACTATTCCCCAAATTGCCCCCCAAACCGATAATGAAATCAAGACAACGAGGGGGCTCAAATTCAATGAATTGCCCATGATTTTCGGTTCTAGGAGGTTTCCTACGACTATCTGAATCGCAACAATAATGACCAAAACCCAAATGGCTGGCCCCAATTCGCCGAACTGTAGTAGAGCAAAAATAGCCGGAAAGACAGAAGCGATTAAGGAGCCGATGTTGGGAATGTAGTTCAAAAGGAAGATTAAAAACGCCCAAAAGAAAGCGCCATTTACACCAATAATCATGAGCACTCCAAAGCTAAGCGCCGCCGTAATGATGCTGACCAGCGTTTTTAAAAACAGATATTGGCCGATAGATTTGTCAATTTTATGCAGGATTTCATTCGATTTATTGAATTGTTCGTTGTCTTTATAAAAAGCCCTCATCTTTCTTGGAAACCCGCTTTCTTCTATCAACAGAAAAAGAATGTAAATGAGAATTATGAAGATATTTCCAAACAACGATGAGATGAAATTAACCAACATGGAAATCATTTTTGAAACATTTACATCTCCAATGTATTTTTGTAACTGAGCATTCAAATCTACTCCAAAAGTGGTATCTACTAAAGCCAACATCTTATTGAGATTTGTTTCGTACAAAGGCGCTTTTTGAAGCAAAACATTGATGTTTGAAGAAACTACAGTAACCACCAATCCTATTGTAGCAAACAATCCAATGGTGGCTAAAATGTTCAATAACCAAGAAGGAACTTTTCTTTTTACAAAACCTATTTTTTTGAAAAATTGTTTAATCTCACGAATAATGAACCAAATAAAAACCGCAAGAACAATTGGAATTAATAGGTTTTGTGCGAGAATTAATAACAACACAGAAAGAGATATAATTATAAATAGATGTGCTAATTTCTGAATTCGCATATGGTTCGTTTGACAATAAAAATACTTTATATTATTAGAATATGACCAAATCATAACAAATCTAGCGTTTATCATAGATAAGAAAAAAGCGCAGGTTCTAATGAATCAACCCTTTCAATTTTAAGCTATTGGACCATTAACTCATTACTTTTGGGTTTATATAGTAAAATGCAGCTATAACTAATATGCGAAATGATTATCCAAAAATTATTAATGGCCTAATCAAAAAAGCAGCATAAATCGTGTCTCCTTGTTTTTTCAAGTTCCACAGTTTTATTACTCCTTAAAACAGAAATCATAATTGACTAGTCCCAATCGTTTTTCTAATTCTCGATCTATTTCGCTCTGTTAATTTTTCGTAAGATGTGATTTCTTCCAATTCGTCTTGTCTATCTTTGTAGCTTCATGCGCCAACTTATTTTATTACTCTTTTTCGTTTTTTTGCAATGGTATGCTTTTCAGGCTATTAAAACACTTACGAAACAAAATTGGGTAACTATTCTCTATTGGGGAATTGGTTTTTTGGCGTTTGGGAATGTTGTCTTACAATTCGCCATTGGTGATAAATCTGGTACCCTTAATCCCTCCAGAAACTATGCTATTGGTATAGTTTTCACTTTAATTGCTTTTTACTTAACGATAATTATTGTCCTTTTTGGGGAAGATATTGTACGATTAATTGTTGGTATTTTTCAAAAACTATTCAGCAAAGAGCAAAGTACTTCTTTCTTGCCTTCAAGAAGAAAATGGTTAAGCACTATGGCCCTGGGGTTGGCTGCAATACCATTTTCGGCACTTATTTATGGTATGTTCAAAGGGAAACACGATTACCGTGTGCTAAAATATACACTTCATTTTCCTGATTTACCCGAAAGTTTCGATGGATTTCAAATAACGCAAATTTCTGATTTACACAGCGGTAGTTTTGACAATCGAGAAAAACTAGAATATGCAGTGGAATTAATCAATGAACAAAAATCGGACGTGATTCTGTTTACTGGTGACCTTGTAAATAATAAGGCAGAAGAGATATACCCATGGACGGATGTGTTTTCAAAATTATCGGCTGATAAAGGCGTTTATTCCATACTCGGAAATCACGATTATGGGGATTACGTGCAGTGGGATTCTCCAGAAGAAAAAGAGAGAAATCTCCAAGATTTAAAACAAGTGCAGGCCGATATGGGTTTTAAATTGCTTTTGAATGAACACGTTTACATCGAAAAAGATGAAGAAAGAATTGCCCTCATCGGCGTAGAAAACTGGGGAGCTGGTGGATTTAAAAAAGCTGGAGATTTGAATCAGGCGACCTCAAGGATAGACAATAAAGAATTCAAAGTCTTGATGAGTCACGACCCTTCACATTGGGATAAAGAGGTGATTGATGACAAACTGCACTTCCATTTAACCGTAAGCGGTCATACGCACGGTATGCAATTTGGTATCGAAATTCCAGGATGGATAAAATGGAGTCCCGTTAGTTTACGCTATCCGCGTTGGGCTGGTTTGTACAAAGAAAAGGACCAAGTACTAAACGTAAACCGTGGATTTGGTGTTTTGGCTTATCCAGGACGTGTTGGAATGCCACCAGAAATAACAGTTATTGAATTGAAAAGAGGAAGTTTGACGCAAATCGCCTGATTTTCGTTGTTTTTAGGTCGTGCTGTTTGCCTAGATATTAATCGCGCTTTTCATTGCCTGGATTTGGGTCGATGATTTCCTACTCATCGATATTTTGAGAAGAACAAATTGTTCTATATACTTTTGGCGCTGGTTCGGGGTATGTGGTTAATTTTGCACATTGGCTCTTCATCGGGTTCTGTCGCATTAACTTGGAGTAACTAATGTCGAAATTTAAGAGTTAATTCATTTTTCTCTCAAATCCCAGTCATAACATGAGATATCGACAATAAAAAAACCGGAAAGTTTCGTGTGAAAACGAAAAATTCCGGTTTAGTACTCGGAGCGGGACTAATATCGAACTTTTTGCAAGAGGATATCCAATTAGTTCTGAGCATTATTTAAGATCCATATCCTCGATTATGAAGCATTAATTATTATTAAATACTTTTTACTAAAATGGTTCTGGGTTCTGTCGCATTAAACTAAAAACCGGTTCTGTCGCATTAATTATTTTTCAAACGTTTTTCATTAAAATCTCCCTTACTACAAAAAGTTAAATCACTAATAAACATAACTTTGGAGTTTTCCATTTTTATTAAAAACGACAAAAATAAGTGGTTTTAAGTTTAATGTGACAGAACCAAACTATTTATCTTTAAAAATTCTATTTAACTCCTTTTCTGAACTTGAAATTCCGTCAATAATAGAATCTATTTTTTCTTTTTCAGTTACTTCAGTATAAAAATAACAGAAGTCTTCAAAATCAGTTTGATTTAATTGAGTTGATAAAACTTGAATTATTTCACCCTTTCTATCATAATACACTCTTTCAAATCCAGAAACACCCTCGCTACCCCAATATCTATTTACAAAAAAACATATATTATTTTTGTAAAAATATTGAGTTCGAAAAGTCCCTCCTTCTATGCTACGTTCCTCAATCATTTTGTAACTATACCCCACTTCCCACTGGCATTTTTTTACCTCACTAAAATTGTCTTCTCCAGAAAGCGTCTTAGTTAAGCAATTTGTTGCACCCATTAAATAATCTTCTACAACTTTTAAATAGTATGAATTCACCTCGCTAATTCGTTCTTTTTTTAATCTAAATATTTCAACACTATCTGATTTTAAATCAAGTTGAGTCGATAAAGATTGATTATAGAACTTCAATGATTCAATTTCCTCATTTTTTGAACCAACCTCATTTATAAATGAGCTAATTTTAGATTCTTTTGAAGTATTCTCTTTTTTTAAAGAGCTAACTTTAGACTCAAGGACTAACTTTTTGTCGATTAATTTTTCATTATCATCAATAGACCTTAGTAGTACTGAATTAATACTATCTAACTTATGAGTAAGTATTTCTATTTGTTGTTTCTTACTTTGAGAAAAGGAGATGCTTACACTAATAAGCAATAGAAGAATGGTAATTATTTTTTTCATATCTGAATTTAATAATTTAATCTCAAATCACAAAAGAAAACAAATTTAGAAGTTTGATTTTCTTTTACTAAAAAAGTGACACTATAAAAAAGCAAGGGGTAAAAGAGATTAAGAACCAACAATCCCAAAACTCAAAAATAGTAGGTTATCCTTGTTAGATTCTATTTGATACTTATTTTTTTTAGTTGAATTTTCGGAAACCATAAAAAAGAGAAAAAAGGAACGTTTTCAAAAGTTATATACACAACTACATACACAAAAACGCATAAAAAGCCTCAACTTACTAATAAATAGCATGTTGAGGCTTTTTTTTGTACCCGGAGCCGGAATCGAACCGGCACGCCCGAAGGCACAGGATTTTGAATCCAGCGCGTCTACCAATTCCGCCACCCGGGCAGGTGAAACAAAGGGGACCCCTTCGCTTTGGAGGAGACAAAGGTATTCATTTTATTTTAAAGAAAAAGGATAGATGAAATAAAAAAATCAGCTCATTAAAATTCAGCTGGGATTCTCAGTAAACAATAAAATAGTAAAGAAAATAACCCAGTATACAATTTTGAAAGTACTTCTGCCAAGTACATTGACACCCCTAAATGGGCTCTGACACTTTCCAAGTGCAACCATTTAGATAGTGGATTTTCTTTAATCATACTTGCGAATCGAAAAACTACTTTCTCAATAACTTTTTTCAATTATCCAACCACCGACAAAAATAAATAATCGCTGCCCTTTAATTTATTGAAACGAAGGAAATCTCGCCTTATATGTATAACGTTTAGTAGTTAGTAGATATGAATTTCGCAACACATTAAATCCCAATTCTAGTCAAATTGGGATTTTTTTATTTCTGAAACAATTCCGCTAAAGCTCCTTTTAGATTAGGAAATTTGAATTGAAAACCGCTTTCTTCTAGTTTATTAGAACTGGTGTATGCGCCATCAATTACAATAGTCGCTCGTTCGCCCATAACAAGTTTCATGATAAATCGAGAAACGTTCGGGGCCCACATTTTCTTTCCGTGGACATTCATCAATTGTCTCATGAATATACGGTTTGAAATAGATTCTGCTGTCAAGTTATAAGCGCCATTTAGTTGGTGTTTTATTCCATGAATAAATGCGTTTGACACATCGACTTGGTGCACCCAATTGTTGCTTTGATTGCCTTTTCCTATGGGCGAGGCAATACCCAATTTGACCAAAGGCAACAATTTTGAAAGCGCTCCGCCTTCCGACGCTAAAACCATCGAGATTCTTAATTTGTAAACGGGAACTTTCGCTGTAAACAAATCGGCCGATTCTTCCCATTTCTTGACCAATTGAGAAAGATAGTCATCACCAAAAGCTTCTGATTCTAAGAATGTTTTTTTGCCGTGATTCAAAGGGTACGTATTGACCCCAGAAGCCGTTAGATATTGTTTTAGCGACTCCTGATTTCTAAATATTTCAAATAAAAATTTAGTCGTATCAACACGAGAACTGAGCAGAGCTTCTTTTCTTGCAGCCGTCCAGCGTTTGTCACCTACGTTCTCTCCACAGAGGTTTATAACATATTCTGTTTTGTCGATTTTGGAATTATCTATTGTTCCATTTTTAACATCCCACTTTATATGATTCGGTTTTTTTGGCGAACGAGATAAAATAAACACCTCATGCTGTTCGGCCAACAAGGCTTTTTCAAGCGCTTGTCCCAATAATCCTGTTCCTCCTGCGATAACGATTTTGGCCATATTAGATGAACAATATAGTTACATTAAAGTTCGAAGATAAATCGACCGTTGACCCATTCGTAATCCAACATTGCGTTATTCTTGGCGTAGAAATTCAAGGCCAATTGATTCCATTCTAGAACTTGCCAATCCATTCGTGCCACTTTTCTCTCTTTTGCTATGCGCAGAACGTCATCGAACAACAATTGACCTATCCCTCTTTTTCTTTGGTCTTCAATCACGTAGAAGTCCTCTAGATACAAACTGCGCCCTTTCCAAGTCGAATAGGATGTATAGAACAAGGCAAAACCATGAACTGTCCCTTTTTCCACCGCAACTATGGCCTCACAAATTGTATCTACAAATAAATCATGATGTAAAATTTCAACGGTATTGGTCACTTGTTCCGGCGCCTTTTCATACAAGGCCAGCTCCTTGATTAAATCAAATATTCTAGAAACATCTTTTGGTTCTGCAGGTCTAACTAACATTATTGGATTCCTCCTAGATTAAAGCGAAGTCGCAAACCTGTGCTTAAATTTCCGGTTGGATAAGAACTGGCTATCTTCGGTGTGTTGATTACATGATCGTAATAGAATTGGATTGTTAAGTTCTTGTTCAAGTTATAATCTGCAGACGTCTTGATAGACATTACACGTTGTCCAGCCGTTGCTTGATTGGTATTCTCAACAATTTTACGAATTACAGTTAAATTATCACGCAAAGAGAAATCGAAACGAATGTTTACATCACTTGCTTTCACGCTCTTAATCGGCAATTTCACTTGTGTGAATTTGTATCCAGAACCGATAACATATTCTTTACCGCTCACCTCCGTCAATTGATTGTTGTTTAAAGAAAGTGTCAAGCTTCTGTCGCGTTTAATTTCAAATTTGGTCAATAATCCTTGCTGTTTCCCTTTACTTTTGATAATCCACGTGGCATCAATACCAAACAATGGATTGAATCGCTCCGACATCGTAACATTCTGGATTTGATTCTGAGCAATGAAGTTGTCATTCAGATCTCGAGCAGTAGGATTGTTATTCGCATCAAACTTGGCGTTCAAGTTGGTTTGAATTCCAGAAATACTTGTCGTTGAAGAGTATCCATTTCGAATAACGAAATTTCGTACAAACTTCTTCATGAAAGGAAACTTAGTCAAACCGTTGTAATTGATTGTCCAATTCGGAAGTGGAATATTCTTCAATGGATTTACATTTTTCTCATTCACATCCTTGTTCGCGTAGGTCGCTAAAAACGCACCCATGACAACTTCTTGTTGCGAATTTCCATACCCATCATAGTACCCATTCGTTAGTAAAGTTGAGTTTGAATTCTTTGACCCAAGAATCTCCGAAACGGCTTTCATATTATCCCTCATCTGATTAAATACTGACGACGCATATGTGCTTTTGTCAAATCTAGTGAAAGCCGTACCAATAGTCATATTTGTATAGGTAAGAGTAGACATATCCACGCGACTTTGAGATTCATGACGCGATAAACTATCATTCCATCGGTAGAAATCACTTGAACTTGTATTGTACGTTCTATTCAATGATAATTCTATGGTGAAGTCTTTGAACGGTTCCAAACTTGCTCGAGAAGAGAAATTTGTATTGTGGGTAACGATGTGCTGTTGATTCAGGTTTTCATTTCTGACCAACCAATTACTATTTGCGCTGGAGGTGGCAATGTCGTATCCCGTTTCTCGACCGAACAAATCATACCCTTGCTGTCCAAACACGAATCCGGCCAAGGTGCCATTGGCGTTGCTGCCCATTCCTAAAACACTCGATTCTTGGTTATAGCCTGGCAACAATGTTCCGTCATTCTGTGCATACGAGGCAGAAGCATTTCGCAAGGCCATTACCATACGCAAACCAAAACCAAGAACTGGATTTACTTTTTTGTCTTTGTTTTTAATTTGGCGTGCTTTTCTTTCTGCTCTTCGCACTTCACGTTTGTATTTGCGATACTCCCGCTTCGTCATTCCTGCCGTATCCATTTCTGGAATGGTAATAACAGGGTCTTTCGGTGTGGCACTTGCTCTTTTGCCGCCTGTCGCACGCGAACGACCAGTTGATGATCCGGTTACCCTTTTTAAGAAGGCACTTTTATTGTACAAGCTTGTCATGTTGATCTGACCTGTTGCATTGAAGTTTCGGTTATTTTGAATAATGTTTCCATATTCAGATTGGCCTAAGGGACCTCTTTGCCAGTTGTACGAACCGCCATATTTAGCATTTCCTGAGATGTAATCCAATCCTGGAATTTTATCAAAAGGGAAATTATACGACAATTCATAATTGTGTGCGTAGTTGGTCGACGTTCCGAAGGTTTGCATTTGCGTCCAAACAGATTGTTTGAACTCATCGAAACCTTCGCCATCTTTTCTATCTACTCGTCCATTTGCTTCATCAAACAGAGCTTGGTTGTTGGCATCGAATCTCAACTTCAAATTCTTCGTGATGTCGTAACCCATATTATACGTTCGGTTCCACAAGAATTGTTTCACATAAACAGGCGTAAATTCGAATTCGGAACCAAGGTTGTTTTTTACCTGTCTCTCGTTATAATTTCGGATTAAATTATTCGTAAAGGCAAAGTTTTTTGGGGTTAAATAGAAATTGGTTTCTCTGACAATTTTCCACCAATTCGACTTTTGCATGAACTTCACCTTTTTGAAAGGCTCGATTGGTTTTGCTTTGAAAGAGTACGCATAATTCAATCCGCCCGTCCATGTTTTCGTTCTGTCGTATTTGATATTGAAATCACGTTTCAAAATCTCAGAATATGAATAACTCGCCGACCAATTTGAAATACTGAAAGGGTTCGCTTTTCCTCCCGGCTTTAATTCTTTCCGAACATTGGTGAAGTTATATGATTTTCTTTCTGTAAAATCTTGTCCGTTCTGCGCTTTGTCTTTTCTTTCGTCTGTGTCGTAATCACTCAACTTAATGTCTGGATTGTAAGGATCGTACTCTGGATTAATAATTCCCAAAGAGTAACCATAAAAGAAAGGCAAAGACACTCTCGATTTTTTACCAAAGAATTGTCCCAGTTGAATATTTGTGTTTAAATCGAAACCTATTTTCTGATTTCTTTGACGCTCTTGGACTCTACTTTCAACACTTCCCCAATTGATTCCACTGTAGTTTCCGGACATTGCCACATTAGCAAAATCGGCTAATTGAACTTGCATTTGTGCTGTTGCCGCAGAACCTCCCTCACTAACGAAGTCTGTCAAACGCATTTCGTTTACCCAAATAATAGCACATTTCGATTGTCCATCGTCAGGTGTCCAAGCTTGATTCGTTTTTTGATCAGGATTCCGAATACCAATCATCATTGTACGAATACCTTGAAGGTTTGGACTACCTTTTACTTTTAACCTCCGCGCCGGATTTTCAGGGTCCACGACCTCGTATTCAACAGTATTTGAAATAGTCACGTTTCCATCCGCAATGGCTTTATTTCTTGCCTTTTTTACGTCGAGCAAATTATCAAAAATGATTTCAATGTTGTTTTCTTCCGGCCAAACCCTTGTGTCACCCGTTTCTCCCCAATCGGTCAATTTCAGCGGCATTTCGTACTCGTAATAATTGTCCACGAAATCAGTTCCCAAACGAACGAATACAGTTAAATCATTATCTTTAAGTGGTATTGTTTTATTTACTTCTTCTGCGTGAACAAACAATTTCATTTTCTTGTAGGTACGCACATCAAATTGAACATTACGATATGCAGCTCTAGCATCCCCATCTTTTAAGTTGCAAACATCCAATAATAAGGACTGCTCATTCAACTGACGTTGGTTGGTTTGAGAAGGATCCACCTCACGAATAATTCCTGGAGGGATTACGTAATTAACAGGTTCTCTATCTGAGTTTTCTTCAATATTCACAGCACCCACATTAAATGTCGTTAAATTGGCGTCCGTTTGTTGGGTTTCGCCTGGTTTGGTCAAATCTAGCAAGTATCTTCTCCACTCACCACGAACTAATTCAAGACGTGCAAAACGAAGAACTACTTCTTCATCAAAATCTTTCAAGAACATTCGCATAAATCGAATAGATCTAAAATCTTGAATTCCGTTAACCCTTTTTTGGTACTCTGTTATAGGAATTCTAAACTGAATCCATCTTTCTTGCTTATTCTCCGTACCTACAGATATGGTTTGAATATTGGTGATGAAATTCTGACCTTCTACAAGATCGTTCTTCGTCAAATCTACTTTGTATTGGAAATAGCTTTCCGTTTCACTTAAACTGTTGTCTTGGTTGATGTCTTCATTGTCTGGATTCTGACTTCCAATAGTCGGATAACCTTCATTGTTTAATAAAGCGGATTGCTCAGGAGTTGGCGAATTGCCCTCCATGTTGTTGAATTTCTTGTATCGTTGAAGAATGTTTAATTCTAATGCGTCATAATCTTCATCACGATAATAGTTGTAATTATCGTTTGAAGGATCGGCTAAAATCGAAGATTTAACTGCGGCATCTAAAACTGGATTTGCTTGGACCCATGCAATATAATTCGCGTACGCTGCTGCTTCTTCTTCATTTTTCCACCCGTCGATACCGACATCTTGATTGGCTCTAGATTCTGGATTGTTATCGAAGGCATTTACAACAATTTGTTGGGTTGAAACCTTAGACCAAACCGTCGTATCCATATCATCTGTAATTGATACTCCAGTCGGCGGTAATCCATTTTCAAAACTTTTACGCGAATCGTTCAGGGCATCTTCCGAAATGTTTCCTAAATTGAAATATAAAGTTCCTCCTGAATGTGATGTGGTTGGGTCAACGTTTTCTGCATCTTCGTGATAAGGGTCCAACATCCAAAATTGAATAAATTCAACATTGGCTTGCTCAAAATCATTGGTCGTTAATGCTCGCGAAATCCCCGCCCAACGATTTGAAGGATTATTAAATGTGCCATCTGGATTTACATTTGCCGTCGTGTCATAATTGTACATCGCCCGTTCCTTGGGATAATACGCCAAATCTAAAATAGATGCATTGGTGATTTGACCCAAGCTCAATTGTAAATTCGGCCAAATTTCTGTTTGTTGCACCAAACGCATTCGACTATCTGATAAGGATTCGGGATTGTCTTTTAAGTGCTGCGGCGTTAAGCTATTGGCTTGATAAAATAATGGATCGATGTAATACCACGCCAATTTTGACCGGTTAAATCCTGAACGTAAATCTTTGAAATCTGCCTCAGGGAATAAATCGGTTTGCCCTTGTGGGACACTTGCATATCGCCAAGCCGTTGGCGAACGGAGATCAATTGTTGACTGTGATCCTTCAAAATCGTCTATGTAACTCGTCCCTTCTTTATTGATAGCTTTTGGTTGACCAGGAATCAAATGAGCGAATTCTCCTGTGAAGGATAAGGTGGATTTTTCTCGTGTAGAAATAACTGGTAAGAAATCAACTAATTTGGTCAGGAAAGGTAATTCAGTTTTAAATTGAATATCAGCGCCAATGATATTATTTTTAAACGGCTCACTTCCAAAATCTACTTTTTGGGTGATGGGTCTTTCCAACATACGCATCCAAGTAGCTCCAATGTTCAAATTCTTGCTAAATCGATAGTTATATCTGGATCCAACCAAGGACCTGGCTTGAAAACCAAAGACGGAATTACTTTCAATTGAAATTTTAATTGGTGTGCCTGATTCAAGAATTCCAGAGTTCAAAATCTTCACTCGACCCAGATTATAATCGACCGTGTAATCCACACCTTCTACCAATTGTATACCTCCAGCAGTAACGCTCACCGCTCCTTCCGGAACATTTAAGGCATTCAATGGAATATCTGAACTTATCGAAGATTGGAATTCTCCTTCTAATGAAAATCTATTTTTACTTGGTATCTGTTGCGCGGCCGTTTTTGTTGAATCGTATAGTTCCGTGAAGGCGATGCGATCGACTAAAACATCTGGCATACCTTCGTCTTTTAGTTTCCCTTTCAGGGTTTTTCCGAAAGGTTCAATGGTTGTGAAGTATACCCGTCCATTTCTAGTGTTGATGGTTCCACCATTTTCTGCTCTATTTCCAGTATAGGTGATTGGAATAAAATCAAAAACACCATCGCTAAACGGCTGCTGATTCATATTTATGCGGTCCATGTTTATGGTGGTCACTAAGGGTTGTTTTTCTAATTCACCAAAAGGAAAAAATGGAACATTCAAGGAAGTATTCGGGTTGTTGTACAACAAATTCAAACGGAAACCTTTTTGGTCTACTTGATAGGCGCCAATGGCATAAACGTTTTTCATCATCAAGTCCCATACTTTGTTTTTTGGGCTTGTAATTGTTGGTTTCAATAACTTGACAAGCAATGCATCTTGACCAACGACACCATCCGTAGACAACTCACCGACTTGATACGTATTACCTCGGTACGTGTATTCATAGGCAACGCCTAAAACTTCATCGTTGTTCAAGGGAATATTCAACGAAACATATCCCAATTGCGCGTTATAGGTGAACTCTTGTTCTGTCAATTTACGGGCATTTTCCACTTTTTCATAGTGTACGGCTTGATTAAACGGTCCCGGCGAAGCAACAGTACTGCTCAAAAGCGAAACGGCATTATTGAACCCTCGAATCAAGGGTTGAGCAGATGCCCATGCGTATAATCCATTTGCTCCATTTTGCGGTAAATCCGTTCCTGCCAAAGCACCAGGATTTCCTTCCAAATTTTCCTGCTTTGCCTCACCCATATCGGAAAAGGCCAGTATGTTTCTTGTGTTTTCGGTATTGTTTGTTCGGTTGGTTAACCAAACTTCAATTCTTGTAATATTGATCGTCGAAGCAACTATAGGAGCAGAAGCCATTGCCTCATCGTAATGATCTCGATGATACATGTTCAGGAAATAGTGCCGATTCACCTCATAATTGTCCGCTGACAATTGAAAGGGTTGAATTTGCGCCTTTCCTTCAATGTTGATTTCTTGTCGTTTTCCTTTGGATGAAGCAGCAATTAAATCCACGGTCGCTCTTCCGAATTTCAATTGGGTATGGGCTCCAAATAAGGTTTGCGACCCTTGAATTAAAGTTGTCGGAAGTGGCAAAGAAACGTTTCCGAGTGAAATTTTCTGAACGATTTGGTCCTCGTTACCTGTATATTCTAGTTTGGAAACATTATCAAAATCAAAGGCTGCAGCTGTGTTGTAGCTTGCTCCAATTTTAAATTTCGTTCCGATTTGTCCCACCAAATTCAATTGAATCTGTTGCTGGAAATCGAATCGAGTAATTCTTCTTTGCTTAACAGGAAGAATGGGATTGTCGTAGCGTGAAGAGTTCACTCCGAATGACAATTCAACCGATCCTTGGGGACGAATTGTGATTTGGTCTGAACCGAAGAAATTCTCGAATGCTTTGCTATTAATTTTTATTGGATACTCCAAAGGTTGTCCCTCCTTCGTCTGTTCATCAATTTTTTCCTTCCAGTTTTCCGACATGGCCTTGCGCCTCTCGTATTCCAGGTATTCTTCCAAAGTCATCATGGATGGATTTCGATAATCCAAATTATTTCCAATCTTCTCTCGGAATACATATTGCCCTGTGATTGGGTCGTATACTATCGTCTTTTCTATAGAGGTGGGGTCGCCCAAATCAAAACTTTGGGGTTGATTGGTCGTTGGATCCAAAGGATTGGTGATCGGATATATCAAGTTTGTGTCTTGCGAGAACACAAAACCGCTTAAAAGAAAAGCGAATAGTGAAAGAGCGTTCTTAGAACTCAATAAATATTTGATACCCATTTGTAATTTAGACTTTATAGTATTTTCAAGGCTCCTTTGATTAATTGCTCCACGGAAGCATCGGATTCGTTGACTTTATCCAATGCTTTATCCGCCGATTTTTTGTCAAAACCGAGAGAAACCAATGCATGTAACGCCTCAAAGCGAGCAGTATTGTCTGATCCAGAATTATTTTCAGTTGAAAATGCCATTTTTAACATTTTGTCCTTCAAATCAATTATTACTCGCTGTGCTGTTTTAGCTCCTATACCCTTGATACTCTGAATAGTATGCACATCTTCACCTTGTATAGCTTGCGCTATTTCACCTGTCTGCAGAGAAGACAACATTATCATTGCCGTGTTTGGACCAATTCCTGAAACGCTAATCAAATGATTGAACATTTCTCTTTCATCTGTAGTCATGAATCCGTATAGCAATTGCGCATCTTCGCGCACAATCATCTTGGTAAAGATTCGGATATTCTCATCACTTGAAATCAATGAATACGAATTCAAACTAATTTTCACCTCATACCCAACCCCACCACAATCAATAATTAATGCAGTTGGTGATTTCTCAATCAAACGTCCATTCAGTTGTGCTATCATGTTTTATTTGTTTTGGGCATCGACTACCGCGACTTTTACCATGTTGATTATTTCACGAACGGAAGCTCCTAGTTGGAGAACATGCGCTGATTTATTCAAGCCGACTAAAACGGGGCCAATTGCATCACCTTCCGTTATTTCTTGCAACAATTTATAGGATATATTTCCAGCCGCTAGATTAGGGAATATCAAGGTGTTCACCTCTTTATTGGTCAACAAAGAGAAAGGAAATTTTTCTTGCAACAGATCATTATTCAACGCAAAATTGGCTTGTACCTCTCCATCAACTACTAAACTCGGGTGTTTTTCATGAAGAATATTTGTCGCTTTCGACATTTTCTTCGAATCCTTGCCCGGTGATGAACCAAAATTGGAATAACTAAGTAGGGCAATTCTCGGTGTGACTTTGAACTTACGCACCATTTTGGCCACATTGTTCGTCAACTCGGCAATTTGTTCGGCCGTAGGGTCAACATTGATGGTTGTATCCGCCAAAAACAAAGGTCCTTTTTTGGTAATCAAGATGTACATTCCGGCAATGGTGGTAACATCCTTTTGAAGACCAATCGTTTGAATAAATGGTTTTACCACTTCTCTGTAGTTTCTTGTCAATCCAGATAATACAGCATCCGCATCACCTTGTTCCACCATCATAGCACCAAAGTGATTTCGCTCGCGCATTAATTGGATAGCCTCGTATTCCGTGACGCCCTTCCGCTTACGCGCGTTGAAAAAGGCTTTTCCGAATTGGTTTCTTTTCTCCTCTTCTTCTTCCGATTTCGGATCTACGATTTCTACATCACCAAAATCGAGAGAATACTCTTGAATTAGTTTCTCAATTAATGACCGCTTCCCAAGGAGCACTGGTATACAAATTCCTTCTTCTTGTGCGGTTTGTGCTGCTTTCAGCGTTTTAATATTGTCTGCCTCAGCGAAAACAACCCGTTTTGGATTGCTTTGTGCTTTTTCGGAGATATTTCGAAGTATTTTATTGTCGAGACCTAACCTCTTCTTGAGATTACTTTCGTATTCATCCCAATCTTTAATAGGTTGTTTGGCGACTCCTGAATCGATCGCTGCTTTGGCAACCGCGGGAGCAACATAATAAATCAACCTTGGGTCCAACGGCTTTGGAATAATTTGATCTCTTCCGAAAAGAATATTCTTCTCACCGTAAGCTTCAATTACCTCTTCAGGGATCGTCTCTTTTGCCAATTCCGCTAGTGCTTTAACCGCTGCCAACTTCATTGCTTCATTGATAGTTGTCGCTCTAACATCCAATGCCCCGCGGAAAATGTAAGGGAACCCCAAAACATTATTTACTTGGTTAGGATGGTCGGATCTTCCCGTCGCCATGATAATGTCTTTTCTTGTCGACGTGGCATCTTTGTACGAAATTTCCGGTTCTGGATTCGCTAAAGCAAAAACGATTGGATCTTTGGCCATGGCTTTCACCATTTCTTTGGATACGATACCGCCTTTTGAAAGACCTACAAATACATCGGCTTTTTTGAAAGAATCTTTGAACTCAATATCTTTTTTGTGCTTCGAATAGGGCAACTTACTTCCGTCTAAGCCTTCACGTCCTTCCCAAATCAAACCTTTGGAATCATACATGAAGATATTGGTCACTTTAGCTCCCAAAGCAATATACAATTTTGCACAAGACATGGCCGCTGCTCCAGCTCCGGAGATAACAATTTTTACTTTGTCCATCTTCTTTTTGGCCAATTCCAGTGCATTTATCAGAGCTGCAGCAGAAATAATGGCCGTACCGTGTTGGTCATCGTGCATAATTGGAAGGTTCAATTCTGCTTTTAGTCGTTCTTCTATTTCGAAAGCTTCCGGGGCTTTAATATCTTCTAAATTGATTCCTCCAAATGTTGGCGCAATCGCCTTAACCGTTTGAATGAATAATTCAGGATCAGATGCGTCCACTTCAATATCAAAAACATCAATATCTGCGAATATTTTGAAAAGTAAGCCTTTCCCTTCCATTACCGGTTTAGATGCTTCGGGCCCAATGTTCCCCAATCCAAGAACTGCAGTACCATTTGAAATCACTGCAACTAAGTTTCCTTTAGATGTGTATTTGTATACATCGTCTTTGTTTTCAGCAATCTTTAAACAAGGCTCTGCAACACCAGGCGAGTAGGCCAACGACAAATCTCGCTGTGACGAATAGGGTTTCGTTGGAACAACCTCAATTTTACCTGGTTTACCCGAAGAGTGATAATCTAATGCGTCTTGTTTTTTAATTTTCGCCATGTCCGATTTTTGGAAGGGTTAAAGGTAAGCAATTATTGAGAAACACTGAGGCAAAAAAAAGGGTCTTGTTACGATAGTTATCGGAACAAGACCCTAAAATTATATTGAGAATTAAGTTCGTTATTAACGAACTACCACTCTAGCTGTTTTGCTAATTCCGTTAGACGAAATAGTTACAATGTAAACTCCTGAAGCTAAATCAGATACAGGAAGTTTAACCAATTGTGATCCAGCTGCATTCTCCAATGAAGTAGAAGAAACTGTAACACCAGCAATATTTGAAATAGAAACTGTGTAAGCTCCGCCTTTTCCGTCAAAAACAACGTTTACGATGTCAGATGCAGGATTCGGGAAAATAGCCAAGTTAGCAACCAATTCTTCTGCTAATCCAGCTGAACTTCCATCTGCAATTGAAATAGATTTCGCATTCATGATTTCACCTGTTGTATTGTTCAACAATAAAGCTACAGCATGCATATTGTCACGTGTGCTTGATGCAGGGATCGTGTATGGGAATGATGCAGTACCAACTGTACCGTCAACGATAGTAGCAGGAACTGATCCAGCTAATCCATCATAACCCCCCAATAAGGCAACACCTACATGATCATACTTCATTTGTGCTGCTGGTACTGGATCTGGCAAAGCCTCATATCCTCCCATTGCACCTTGACCACCACCTGAGTAGTAGTTTGCTTGGTTCCATTGTGCTCCTGTTCCAGTAACACCATCTTCAATCATTACAACCGCTAAACGGAAGTTTCCTGCAGATACTGGCGTATAAAAAGTTGCCGTTGCATCTAAAGTTACATTTGAACCTGTACCTGTAACTGTAACTCCAACATTAGCTGGTACGCCTTTGTTGATGTTTGCAGTGTAATAAGCTTCAAACGCGGCTTGTGAGACAGAAGCATCCAATTCAGAACGCATGTAGTTTCCTCCTGGGAATCCTGTAATCCCAGCACCGTCATCGTAAGCTGTAACTGTCATTGGATCACCGTTATGTACAGCAATACCGATGAAATCAGTATAAGTTGCTTGCATGTAATCCATTGCAACAGCTCCACGAGGACACCATCCACACCAAGTTCCAGTTCCTTCTTCAATCACAATATTTTTAGATGTGGCTTGACTCAGGGTATTGTGCATTATAGTTCCCTGGTTATCTGTAGGGTCACCATCTGCTACTGCATTTACCATAGTAATTGTAACTGCGATGTTTTCTTCAACTGCTGTTGCATACGTAACATTCGTTGGGTGAGAAACAGTAATTGTCGCTCCAACAGCGATGTTAGTCGTAATCGTTTGTGAATGACTAGTACCATCATTCCAATCAATAGTCAAAGAAGTAATTGGGTTCGACCCAACGTTGGTAACATCTACCGTCAATGGTGAATTTGTATTAATCAATGCATAACGATCAACACTTGCAAAGTTGTATTTTGCATTGTTTGCCGGTGGAACTTCGATCACAACATCGTCAATAGCCAATCCAGTTGCCCATGCACCACCATCATCATATTTCCAACGAACTTTAACGTCAGTTGCGCCATTTGTAGCAGCACCTAAAGCTATAAAGTTTGATTGCCAGCTTAAAGATGCAGATGTTCCCGCCATTGTAAATGCTGTAGTCCAAGTAGCTCCACCATCAGCAGAAACTTCAACGATGTGCGGATTACCACCATATGACAAATCATCAAGAAAATTATACTTAAGTATTACTCCCGAAAGACCTGTAAGGTCCATAGAAGGAGTAGTTATGTATGCCGCACTTAAATTACAGTTACATACGTCATCATTCACTTGAGCAAAGTCACCATGAGCTGGTACAGGCCAATAACCTCCAGTGTTTGCTAAGGCAGCATTTCCAGTTACCCAGTCTCCTGTTCCAACTGTTGTTGATTGAGAAGCCCATCCAGCTGGCAGAGCTCCAGATAATCCTTCGAAATCTTCCGTTAACACCTGCACCTGAGAAAAAGCTCCAGTTGCAAACAAAAGACTACCGCAGAGTAATATTTTTTTCATAATTAATTAGTTTTATTTGATTTTCACATATACAACGCATGCCCTGTTTAATCAAGAATTAGGACAGTTAAAATTAAACCTAATGCCACCTATTATTGAAAAGCTAAAATATCATCTATGACGCAAAAGCAAAAATTAGTAATTTTTTCAGGGGCTGGCATGAGCGCAGAAAGCGGTATCAGTACATTTCGAGATACAGGTGGATTATGGGAAAAATTTAAGGTTGAGGATGTGGCCACGCCTCAAGCTTGGACAGCAGATCCAGAGAAGGTCCAACATTTTTACAACCAGCGAAGAAAACAAATTCTTGATGCTTCACCGAATTCGGCACATTTACAAACAGCAGAGTTCGAAAAGTACTATGAAACGACTGTTATCACTCAAAATGTTGACGATTTACATGAAAGAGCAGGATCTTCGCAAGTGCTGCATTTACACGGAAACATTCGACAAGCCAAAAGTTCAGGTCCGAATCAAGAAAGAAAACTTTACCCAATAGAAGGATGGGAATTGAGCCTAACTGACACATGTGACAAAGGATTCCCGTTGCGTCCGAATGTGGTTTGGTTTGGCGAAGAAGTTCCCATGCTAGAAACGGCGGCAAAGATTATTTCGAAAACTGATATTTTTATTGTAATTGGTACATCACTGAATGTTTATCCCGCAGCTGGACTTATTCATGCTGCTAAAAATGACTCTAAAAAAATAATTATCGACCCACATGCTAATGAATTGAACGCCCCAGCTGGATTTGAAGTATTGAAAATGGGCGCTGGTGAGGGATTAAAATATTGGCGCAAAAAAATGGAGAACCTGTTTTAGTTCTCCATTCAAATGCAATCAAATATCTTTATTTCTTCTTCTTCAAGACATCCTTCACAAAATTCTCAATTGCGGCCGTCATCGATGGTGCATTGGGAAGTGGGGCTGAAATATCGACTCTTAACTTGTTGTTTAATACAGCGTTTGCTGTTGTTGGCCCAAAAGCCGCAATCAAGGTGTCGTTTTGTTTAAACTCTGGGAAGTTTTTCACTAAAGATTCTATCCCGCCTGGACTAAAGAATACAAGAATATCATAATACACATCTTCCAAATCAGAAAGATCAGAAGCCACCGTTCTATACAAACAAGCTTTGGTAAAATCGACATTGTGTTCTTCTAGTGTTGCGGGAATTTTATCTCTAAGAATATCCGTACAAGGCAACAAGAATTTTTCACTCTTGTGCTTTTTTATGACATCCATTAAATCTTCTATCGTTTGCTTACCATAGAAAATTTTTCTTTTTCTATAGGTAACATATTTTTGAAGATAAAAAGCGACAGCTTCCGAAATACAAAAATATTTCATGGAATCCGGCACGTCAAATCTTATTTCCTTTGCTATTCTGAAGAAATGGTCAGCGGCTGTTTTGGAAGTTAGAATAATAGCAGTATGTTCAGGAATATTGACCTTTTGCGTTCTAAATTCCGCAGCATCTATACCTTCTACGTGTATAAAAGATCGAAAATCTATTTTTAGTTTATATTTCTCGGCTAAATCAAAATAAGGTGATTTTTCACCTTCCGGTTTAGGTTGAGATACGAGTATAGTTTTTATAGACAAAATCGTTACTTTTTAATTGAACATTATTTAAACATCCATGTATACAGAAACCATGCTAAAATACTAATAGGCAGGATTTCAAGCGTGCAAAGGTACAACAAAATATAATACCACTCTACCCCCTTTCTCAACAAAAATAGCGAGGACCGAATGATCCTTTTAAAATTCAAAAGAAAAAAGAGTGTAAATAACAGTAATACCAAAATATCGGCGTAGGATGGATTAAGCACCCATATCAGATTGAGAAGAAAAAAAATAAGTCCAACGAATTGAGGAAGTACCCATGTCGTCTGAAGAGGTACTTGATAAATTGATTTTAAACCAGTTAAAAAAGCTACAAAAGACATCGCTACAAAGGCCAACATGAAAAAGCCCAGCGATATTCCCAAAGCATAAACGATTGATGTTAAACTCTCGCCCTGTTTGTCACTAATGATTAAATAAATACTGTGTGCTAAGGTGATAACAAAGTTAAAAGCGAGAAACCATGCAGGAGACCCCAGCATTGGCCATCCTTCCCTTTTTTGAGATTCCGTTTGGCCAGGCTGAAAGAAAATCTTTAGCAAAACCCTAAAACTTTGTGTATTGCCCGCTTTAGAAAACACAATCAACAATAAAGAAACAAGTAAAAAAAAGAGTTGAAACGTACCGAAAGTTCCCGCCTTTGATCCCAATTCCATAACGTGCCATGTGGCATCTTGTATCCCGAAGAAAGAACTTTGAAGTACGGGAAACATTCTGTTTATTCTTTTGTTATTAATTGATAGTTACTTTTTCGGCTTAGATAGGAGTAAATTATTCCTAACTTTGGCGAAATTACAAAGATAAAATTGAATGGCAACTGATCAATACACACACCCCGATTATTATGCAATGGACGACTTCTTAACGGATGAGCAAAAGCTTGTACGTGACGCTGCGCGCGCTTGGGTAAAAAAGGAAGTTTCCCCTATAATTGAGGATAATTACGAAAACTGTACATTTCCCAGACATTTATTAAAAGGATTGGGCGAAATTGGTGCTTTTGGACCTTATATTCCAGAGGAATATGGTGGTCCAGGATTGGATCAAATTTCGTACGGAATTATCATGCAAGAATTAGAACGTTGTGACTCTGGTTTGCGCTCAACTGCCTCTGTTCAAAGTTCATTGGTGATGTATCCGATCTGGAAATACGGAAACGAAGAGCAACGTATGAAATATTTGCCGAAATTAGGAACAGGTGAAATGATAGGTTGTTTCGGTTTGACTGAACCTGACCATGGTTCCAATCCGGGTGGTATGATTACCAATTTCAAAGACGACGGTGATTATGTCATTTTGAACGGTGCAAAAATGTGGATATCGAATGCCCCATTTGCAGATATCGCTGTTGTTTGGGCAAAAAACGAAGAAGGTCGAATTCATGGCTTAGTCGTTGAACGAGGAATGGAAGGATTTTCCACTCCAGAAATGCACGGTAAACATTCACTTCGCGCTTCAGCAACTGGAGAGTTGATTTTTGTAAATGTGCGCGTACCGAAAGCAAATATTTTACCAAACAAATCTGGTCTAGGCGCTCCGTTAGGTTGTTTGGATTCAGCCCGATTTGGAATCGCTTGGGGAGCTCTTGGAGCTGCGATGGATTGTTACGATCAAGCCTTGCGTTACTCAAAAGAAAGAACTCAATTTGGTGTTCCAATCGGTGGATTTCAATTGATACAAAAGAAATTGGCGGAAATGATTACCGAAATCACGAAAGCTCAATTGTTGACTTTTAGATTGGGTCAATTGCGCAATGACGGAAGAGCAACATCTGCTCAAATTTCGATGGCAAAAAGGAATAACGTAGAAATTGCATTGGACATCGCTCGTGAAGCACGTCAAATTCACGGTGCAATGGGTATCACAAACGAATATTCAATTATGCGTCACATGGCGAACTTGGAGTCTGTTTTGACTTACGAAGGAACACACGATGTTCACTTGTTGATAACAGGAATGGACATCACAGGTATTCCAGCCTTTACACGAGAGATGCCGGAATTATAGGATAACGGACTTCGACATGCTCAGTCTGCGCAAAATAAACCGAGGGCTGAGCATGTCGAAGTCCGAAATTAAACCGTTTCTCTAACATCCTTCACATTCAATTGCAAGGTCGTTTTTCCATTCCACGTATTACTTTCCAAGGTGTAAATGATATCCGCTGGTACACCGCTCGCTAAAAAATCTACTTTTTCAGCCAAGTTAAACCCTATTGCCTCCAGAGTGAAATCAGATTGCGGTTGCATTAATGTTAATTTTAGATGTTTGTCTTTCAGAATTCTCGTTGCGACAGCAAATACATTCTTCGTTAAAAATACAGGTTTCATATTCCCAGGACCATGTGGTTCGAGCTGATCCAATACCCTTTTCAATCGTGGTAGAGCTTGTAAAGACTCTCCGGGATTAAAAATATCGCTGAATTGAATTTCAATATCAACATTTTCTGTTGGGTTAAGATCATCTGGCTTTAAACCTCTGGCAACTATGCCTTCAAACCTATTGGTGAATTCTTCAATGTTCTCTTTTTTTAATGTAAGGCCAGCAGCATGTGTATGTCCACCATATTTTTCAATTAAATCCGCACATCCTGTTAAGGTTTCGTGAATATCAAAGTCATTCACCGTGCGAGCCGAACCCGTCAACAATCCGTTACTCTCTGCAAAAACTATGGTTGGTCTGAAATGTCGTTCTATTAAACGAGATGCCACAATACCGACTACCCCTTTACTCCAGCCTTCTTTATGAACCACCGTTGATTTCTTGTTCTCAAAATTTACGTCCGAGGAAATAATTTCGAGCGCTTCCTTCGTTATTGTTTCGTCTAGTGCCCTGCGCTCCGTGTTGTGCTCATTTATACTGTTGGCAAAAAAAGCAATTTCATCATCATCTTCTGATATCATCAAACGAACCGCATCACTCCCTAGATTTATTCTTCCTGCCGCATTTATTCTAGGTGCAATAGTAAATACCACATCGGTTAATGAAAGAGGTTTTGTTTTACCGGCAATTTCGAGCAGTTTTTCAAAATTTTTTCGCGTATTCTGGTTGAATCTCTTCATGCCCTCGGCCGCTAAAATTCTATTTTCGTCGACAACCGTCACTAAATCGGCGCCAATTGCAACAGCAACAAAATCAAGAAGATTCATTACTTCCTCCTCCGACCAATTCTTTGATTTTTGTAACGCTTGAATAAATTTAAATCCAACCCCACAACCACATAGGTCTTTAAAAGGATAAGTACACCCTTTTTGCTTTGGATTCAAGATGATTGCTTTAGGTAATTCATCTCCAGGTTCGTGATGATCACACACGATTATGTCGATTCCATTTTCTGCAGCGAAATCAAGCTCCGCTTTATTTTTAATACCACAATCCAGGGTGATGATTAAATCGACTTTTTGCTGAATAGCAAGTTCCATTCCTTTCTGGGAAACACCGTATCCTTCCTCGTAGCGATCTGGAATATAATAGATGAGATTTTCGCCTCTTTTTTTTAAATAAGAATACAGCAATGAAACCGAAGTAGTTCCGTCCACGTCATAGTCTCCAAACAGCAGTATCGTTTGTTTGTTGTCGATAGCAACTGTCAACCTTTTAACGGCTAAATCCATCCCTTTCATTAAAAATGGATCATGTAGTTTGGCCAAATTTGGGCGGAAGAATTCTTCCGCCTCAGAAAAAGTGTTGATGTTTCTTTGTAACAAAACCTCCGAGACTACCTTAGAAACCTTCAGCTCGTTGCTCAGGTTTTCTATTTCGATTTTCGGAATGGGAGGTGTGACTAACCAGCGTTTATGCATAATTACGAATTTACCTTTAAGTTATGAAAAAAATTGCCTTGCTAAGTCTGTTTATTATTCCTTTTTTAGGTTTTACATAAATATCATATGAATTTGCTAAGCCTATTCCTATAGGAAGCGAGTCTTTAATCACTCCATATGCACATTCACTATGGTAATTATAAAAGCGATATCTATTTTGAATTGTCCCCAATTGGGATATTTAAAATAAGCACTATGATTGGTCTCGTTTCAAAAGATTCGGTAAACGATGGTGGAAAATACATAGTTCGTAACAACTATATCTTCGGGATTCATGAAACGGATTCAATACCTTTTACTTTGCAAGGACACCGTTATTATTTTGGAATTCGTCACCGTGAGGAAGTGATAGGGCCCAACTCGAAAAATGTTTTAAGTAAAGTATCCAATCAGTCTTACCTGTTGAACTTTTACAAGGATGTCGGATATGTCCCTTGTTTGTTCTCAATTGTTGAAGGTACATTGGCGATTCAATATTTCGATTATGAATCAGATACAGAAATGTTTGCCATGGTACCGAGTAAAGTTAAAAAGCAAGAACAGTTTCTAACTGTTGTCCAACTCAATCCAGCGAGAGCTGATTTTACTGACATAAACTTTTCAGAAATGTTTAACACGGAAAGAAAATATCAGATTACAAACTAATTAATTGTTAACGCAAAATAGGGAACGCCCTCTAACTTTTAAGTTGGAGGGCGTTTTTTTTATGAGTTGAAATAATTAACTGATGTTTCTTGCTCTATCTATACCTTGGTTAAAACTAACTTGGTGTCACCTTCAGATTCAATATCTGTAACGAGCGCATTTTCATTAACAGTATTGAATATGATGCTATTCGCCAATACTTCGTTGCAAATAAAGTCTCTATTCCCTTTTACTGCTCCTTGAATAATATCGGTGCTTTCCATGACGATAGCAATACGATCTGTCACTTCAAATCCAGCTTCTTTACGGAAGTTCTGAACGCGATTGATGACTTCTCTTGCCAAACCTTCTTTGCGCAGTTCATCTGAAATGGTAACATCCATAGCAACGGTATACGAACCTTCGCTCGCTACCAAAAGACCAGGAATTTCTTGGGCCGATATTTCGAAATCTTCAATCGTCAATTCGATGGATTCACCATTCACATCACCATTCCATCCACCGTTTTTTTCAATCGCTTGAATTTCAGATTGAACAAATTTGCTCACCAATTCAGCAATGGCCTTCATGTATTTTCCATATTTCGGACCGATGGTTTTGAAATTAGGTTTGATCCCTTTTACCAGCACATTGCTTCCTTCTTCCAATACCTCCAATTCCTTCACATTTACTTCGGAAAGAATCAAATCTTGAACGTGCAATACGTTTTTTACAAACTCAGGATCCAAAGCTGGAACCATTATTTTTTGAAGCGGTTGACGTACCCGAATTCTCTCTTTTTTACGCAAACCAAGCACCAATGAAGATACTTTTTGAGCAATCTCCATTTGTTTCTCCAAGTCTGAATCAATCAAGTTTTCGCTCACTTTCGGGAAGTCGGCCAAATGCACGGATTCTTTCCCTTGACCTTTTACAGATTGCAAATCCATATACAACTGATCCATGAAGAAAGGAGAAATTGGCGAACTCATGATGGATATCGCTTCCAAACAGGTATACAAAGTTTGATACGCCGAAAGTTTATCGTTTTGGTCATCGGCACCCTGTTTCCAGAATCGGCGGCGTGACAAACGTACAAACCAATTCGATAAATGATCGACGGTAAAATCTTGAATAGCACGTCCCGCTCTTGTTGGCTCGTATGCTTCGAAAGCAGATTCTACTTCTTTTATCAAGGTATTCAATTGCGACAATATCCAACGGTCGATTTCTGGTCTTTCGTTAATTGGCAAATCGGGCTGAGAATAATCGAACTCATCGATATTGGCGTACAGCGCGAAGAAGGAATACGTATTGTAAAGCGTCCCGAAGAATTTTCGTTGCACTTCGGTGATTCCGTCTTTGTCAAATTTCAGATTGTCCCATGGCTGTGCATTCGTAATCATATACCAACGCGTGGCATCGGGACCGTATTTTGGTAAAATCTCAAATGGATCTTCCGCATTGCCCAAACGTTTCGACATTTTTTGTCCGTTTTTGTCCAAAACCAATCCGTTTGAAACCACATTTTTATAGGCAACTGAATCGAAAACCATGGTTCCGATCGCATGTAAAGTATAGAACCAACCTCGTGTTTGATCGACTCCTTCGGCGATAAAATCAGCTGGATATGCCTTGTTGTTGTCTATCGCTTCTTTGTTTTCGAAAGGATAATGCACTTGCGCATACGGCATCGAACCTGAATCGAACCATACGTCGATTAAATCCGACTCACGGCGCATTGCTTCACCTTTTGACGAAACCAAAACGATTTCATCTACATAGTTTTTGTGTAAATCTACTTGCGCGTAATTCTCTTTGGACATATTGCCCACTTCGAAATCGGACAATGGATTTGTCTCCATTATTCCAGCAGAAACTGAAGCATCGCAAGCGGTTTTTAACTCTTCTACTGACGAAATACAAACACGTTCAGCGCCATCTTCTGTCGACCAAATCGGGATGGGTATTCCCCAATATCGAGAACGAGAAAGATTCCAATCGTTCAAATTCTCTAACCATTTTCCGAAACGGCCTGTACCTGTCGATTCTGGTTTCCAATTGATAGTAGTGTTGAGTTCCATCATTCGTTCTTTAGACTCGGTCGCTTTTACGAACCATGAATCCAAAGGGTAATACAATATCGGTTTGTCCGTTCTCCAGCAATGAGGATAACTGTGGACATATTTCTCGACTTTAAAAGCGCGATTTCTTGTTTTCAAATCTATAGAAATCAAAACATCTACTGATTTATCGGGCGCTTGACCGTCGTCGTAGTATTCGTTTTTGACGTACAATCCAGCCAATTCTCCGATTTCTGGTCTGAATTTACCTTGTAAATCGACAAGAGGAACTAAATTTCCGTTTCCGTCATCGACCAACATTCCTGGAACGCCTGCATCTGCAGCAACCTTGGCATCGTCCGCTCCGAAAGTAGGCGCTGTGTGCACGATTCCTGTTCCATCATCGATTGTCACGAAATCACCACTGATAACCACAAAAGCTTTCTCAGGATTTTCAGCTGGTTGTGCGTAAGGAAGCAATTGCTCGTAACGCAAACCGATCAAATCTTTTCCAAGACATTCATCTGCAACGAAGAAAGGAACTTGTTTGTCTCCTTCGTTGTAATTCGAAAGTTCGTCTTCGTTTTCTACCGCTTGAAATCCTTTTCCAAACTGATACCCAACCAAGTTTTTCGCTAGGATTACGTTTTGCTTTTGGAAGGTATATGGGTTGAATGTTTTTACTAGAACGTATTCAATTTTTGGTCCGACTGTTAGTGCGGTGTTGGAAGGTAATGTCCATGGAGTCGTAGTCCAAGCTAAAAGGAAGGTGTCTTCATCCTTTTGGGCGCCTCCAAAGGTGGATAATTCATTCTCCAAAACCTTAAATTGTGCGACACACGATGTATCCGTCACATCTCGATAACAACCCGGTTGATTGATTTCATGCGAGGACAAACCCGTTCCCGCTTTTGGTGAATACGGTTGAATTGTGTATCCTTTATAAATTAAATTCTTTTTGTACAATTGTCCGAGCAACCACCAAACAGACTCCATATACTTGGGTTCGTAGGTGATGTAGGGATCGCTCATGTCGACCCAATAGCCCATTTTTTCAGTCAAATCGTTCCACACATCCGTATATTGCATCACGGTCTCGCGACAAGCTTTGTTGTATTCTTCGACAGAAATTTTTGTTCCGATATCCTCTTTCGTAATGCCGAGGGCTTTTTCAACACTCAATTCTACAGGCAAACCGTGGGTATCCCAACCCGCTTTTCGTTGTACTTGAAATCCTTTGAGGGTTTTGTAACGACAGAAAATGTCTTTAATCGCACGGCCCATAACGTGGTGAATACCCGGCATACCGTTGGCAGAGGGCGGTCCTTCGTAAAAAACAAACGATGGATCTCCTTCGTGTTCCGAAATCGATTTTTCGAAAATTTGGTTTTGTTTCCAATTCTCTTGAATGGTGGCGGCAACTTTTGGTAAATCTAAACCTTCGTAAACGGGATATTTTTTGGACATTTTTGTGCGATTTTCGAGGGGCAAAGATAGGGAAAAGACTTTTAAATTACGTTGACTATTAACCGTTGACCTGTGACTTTATGACTTTTGACTCAATCACAATCAAATTATTCTCCACGAACAATCAATGGTCAACGGTCAAAAGTCAAAGTCTTCTTCCATAAAAATATATTCGGATAAAAAAGTCTTTTATTTGACGAAAGTCTTTATCTTTGGCTGAAATTAAAAGTAAAATGTTCTCAAAAACGTGCGAATACGGTATCAAGGCAGTTGTTTTCATAGCGAATACTTCGGATACACAAGAGCGCGTTAATTTGAAAAGTATAGCGGAAGCCATCGATTCGCCGGAGGCTTTTACAGCAAAAATATTACAACAATTGGTTCGCTCAAATCTCGTGGATTCGCAAAAAGGACCGAATGGTGGATTTTTTCTAGAAGCTGAAAAACTCGATTGTTTGGTGCTAGCCGATGTGGTAAACGCTATAGACGGTGATTCGATATTCAAAGAATGTGGTTTGGGCTTGAAGAATTGCGATGAACTTCGTCCTTGCCCTATGCACGATGAATTCAAAGAAATTCGTGACAATTTAGAATCGATGCTTCAATATGCGAAAATCAGCGAATTGGCATTTGGACTGAATGAAGGTGTTACATTTTTGAAATAATCTTAAGGGAATTTTGATGTTGAAGATCTAAGGTGAAAGGCTTTTGACTTAAAACTTCAGTTCCTTCAACCTCTGCTCCAAAGTAATAAAAATCGCCGCCATTCCCCAGATAGGAATACAAGCCTTATCCGTATCCAGATAATTGTTTAAGAAGCCGTGAATGAAATACGAAGACAAGGCCAATATCATGAAGAAAAGCAGTTGTTTTATCTCATTGTCTTCCTCGGGCCAATCCAAATAAAGTCGGATACCTTTGTAAAAAACGAAGCCAATCAAAATCAAGAAAAAGATCAATCCCGGCAAGCCAGTTTCGGAAAGTGGTCCCAAATATTCGCTGTGCGCATTTCCGGCATCGCCAAAATTGGTGGAGATAATAGTGAGGTTTTCTGGAGCTTGAAAACGGGCATATTCAAAAGCGTAGGTCCCAGGCCCGAAACCAATAACTGGGCGTTCTTTGAACATTTCCCAAGCACACGACCAACGGTTCAATCGTTCCAAATTGGAAGCGTCTGTCGTGACATTCGTAGCACTTTGAAGGCGTTCACCAAAATCTTCTGTGGTATGGTCTTGCTTGTTTCTCGCCAATTCCATCTGAAGGTTGTCCCATGAGAAAAACAAGATAATTCCAAGAAAGGCAGTGACACCAAACAAGTACGAAAATTTGATTCTGAGTTTAATGACCAAACCAATTCCAAAGGCACCCACCACACTCAACCAAGCTGCACGCGTATAAGAAAAGTACAGCCCAATCGCTAAAACGGCTATCATTGAAATCAAAACGACTTGGGTGAGCAAGGTGTATTTTTTGCTTTGATACAACCCGATCGCCAGCAACAAAGTCAGTGCGACAATGGCACCATAAATCGTGTGATCTTTGAAAAATGGCCACATTACCCAATGACTTTCTTTTTCGCCAAAACTATAAGTGGCGTGAAGAGTTACAGTGTACATCACTGCGATTACCATTCCAATGATGAACAACCAAAGGAAGGTTTGAATGTTTTTTTTCTTGCCGAAAACAATTGGCCCCAAAAGCAAAAGTGGAACGAAAAACCAAAGTTTCGCGATAACGAATTTGATAGAAGCAAGCGGTTCTGATGAGCTAATTGTACTCAACAAAAGCCAGGTCACATATACTGCTGCGGCAATCAAGATTGGGCTTCGCCACACGTGTTTTGGAATAAATCCTTTTCTCGTTTCTTGCATGATAAGCAACAGCATCATTCCAAAAAGCAAAGGTTCTGTAGGGACGAAAAGCCCCAAACTATTCGTGTATTCTTCAATATTTATACTCAGCGGCGTTAGAAATGCCAAGGCTAGAAAACTGTACTCGGAATAATAGACAGCAAAATAAATGAATAATAATCCGATGGAAAGAAGAGCGAAATACGCTTGGTCGAACCAAATGAAGTACGCCGAAAACAGGATATAAAGCAGTCCCGCGAGACCCAATCCAATATTCGAGCGAAGAAAGTGCATTAGGCGATTTTCTTCAATTCTTTGAAACGCTCACGCAAAAGAAGCGCGAAAATCATGAAAAAGAAAGCCCCAAAAGTCGACATCAAAATAATAATGGCCTTTTTTGGTCTGTCCTTTTTGTCGGCAATGACGGCAGATTCTACAATAAACTTGTGGTTGAAAAGTGTGTTTGCATCCGATTCAGCTTGTTCATAGGAATCTTCGAACTTGGCCAGTTTCACAATCATTTCATCACGCAACATTTGAAGTCCGTCGAATTTGGCTCCAAATTTCAGATTGACATCGATTTGATTCTGGAAAAAGCTTCTATCGGCCGGCGAACGTGCGTCATTATATGCTTGGAAAAGGTTCGCTCTACTTTCGTTTGGAACTACTCCGTTAACTGATAGGGTGTCCATTTCCGTTTGCAAGGTCTTCATCTGTTCTTCCAACATCGCGCGCTTTCTTTTGTTGATTTCAAAAGCCGGTAGCGTTCGTTCTTGTACCATCTCATTCTTAACCGTATCAATCAGATCGACAATCTTATTGGCAATAGTAGCTGCTAATTCTGGATTTTTGTCCAAAACATCAATCTCTATCGATCCATATCGTGTGCGGTTGAATTGAATATGATTGTTATAGGCTTTGTTCAATTTGAAATTCTTGTTTTCATCGTTCAAATCAACGTCATAATTCTTAAACAAATCAAAACGCTCGATCAAGATATTCCGAATTTTAGACGATTTAAGAATTTGCACCAATTGTTCTGCTTGTTCTTCTTCACCAAAATCCATCGACGACGCTTTTGCATTTCTTTGTTCAGAGAAGGAAACCGTACTCGTAGCGGCGGGAAAAACGACTGCTTGCGATTTGTAAAGTGGCGTTAAAAAGAAAGAAACGACCAAAGAAATCATTGCCGTGGCCGCAGTGACCATCAAAATGATTCGACGGTTTTTCCAGATAAAGACCAATAAATTCTGTCTTTCTTCTTCTAAATGTATTTCGTTTTGTTCCATTTTACTTAATTCGTTCTAAACTGCGAAGTATTCAGGCGCGAAGATAGCGTTATAATTTTAAAGCTTTTCAAGCTCATCCTGATTATTTTCAGGTGCCAAGCCCTTCTGTGACACGAGCAAAATCATTTCTTTGACGTTCCAAAAACGCAAGACAACCAATATTATTATTCCGAGGGCCATTTCCGTTAGAATTGGATAGCCCAAATACGGATGCAGGCAACTCAAACCGAACCAAAAAATCATAAGAATTAGGATCAATTCAAATCCGTAATTCTGAAACGTTTTTGCCCCAAAAGAGCGAACAACATAGAATCCTTGAACGCCTGCGATGAAAGTTTGCGTAATGAAAGTTGCCCACGCAGCACCTTCGGCTCCATACGTGGCAATCCAATAAAAATTCAAACTGATGTTGATGACGATGCCGGCAGCTGCAGTTTTATTGAGGAACTTCAATTCATCGGCAGCAGTCAAATACGTTCCAAATATTAATGAAACGCCCATGGCAACGAAGCTCAACATCAACCATTGAAATGAAGGAATCGACGCATGAATATCGTTTTCGTAAATCCACGACAAAATGGTTTCGGCATTGAAATAACAGAGAAAGGAAAGTAGAATTGCGCCTCCAATCAACAATTTAGAAGACAGGAACAAGAGTTTTAAATTCTCTGCTTTGTCTTTCATTTGAAAGGTGAAAAGTGGCAACAACAATCCGGTGAAGAGCATTCCAAACATAAAGAAGGCATCCAAAAGTCGGAAGCCTTGGGCATACACTCCAGCTTCATAAGCACCATCGGAATGCAAACGTTCGACCATGATGGAATCCAAACGTGTGTACAACATCATAAAGAGTATGAAAATGGCGTAGGGCACACTTTTGCGAACGACTGTCAAGGCAAATGGAACGTCCAATTTGATTTTCGGTATGCCAATTTTTCTGGATAGCGTCCAAAATGCGGCAACCAGCACCAAGGAATAACAAACCGTTTGAATCCAGATGAACCATTCTATTTTGAAAGCATCGGTATACCAAAAGAGTGAACCACAAATCAAAATGAGTAACAAACGATCGAGGACAGAGAACATGGCATCCAATTTGAAGTACAACATGCCTGCAAAGTGGCTTCTTGCATAAGCGATCAGGACGACAAAAAACTGATTCAAAATGAGGAATCCGAGTAAACCAAAATCGGCTTTATCGTACCCCATTACGAGCGCAATGAAGATAGTTATAACAACGTAAACGAGAAACAATAGAATTCGGAATCCCATCATTTTACTAATATAACGCGAAACTATTTTTGGAAACTGCGCGACATTTTTCGTTGTAAAATTGTTAATGCCGAGATCGAGAATGATATTGAAAAGAAAGGAGAGATTGAGCAAGGTGAAATACAACCCGTATTCTTCGGCTCCCACTCGATTTTGAACACCAGAATCTATTCCAAAAATCGCAATTGGCTTAATCA
>OCVQ010000510.1_pt1 | contig 36062 bp, 57 predicted proteins | sample 1539061 | NCBI WGS metagenome assembly OCVQ01 (sample SAMEA3355526, study PRJEB22509) | marine metagenome | biome: marine; feature: river plume; material: water | place: USA | collected 2010-08-08 | depth 0.5 m | reverse complement strand
TTTGTCAGCGCCACAAACCGCTATAAGATGTTCGACATATCCGTAGGCTCTGCGACCACTAATTCTGGCAGCATTGATGTTACTATCACGCCAAGCACCGTCTGTAACTCTGTTGTGCTGTTTGACGTTGATGGAGCGACTGCACAGCTAATCGTTCGCACATCTGGCGGCACAATCGTTTATGATGAAACAATCAGTCTCACAGATTACAGCGGACTGACCAGCTATTTCAGTTATTACTTCCTGCCGATAGCGGAAACTGGCGCGACGGAATTAGCATTCATTGATATACCTAATTACTCTGGTGCGTCATTCCAGCTTATCATTGATGCTGGCGGTGGCACTGCTACGTGCGGTGAAATGATTATAGGTCAAAAATCTGCGCTGGCTGTCACGAACTTTGGAACGTCTGTTGGCATCAAAGATTACTCAGTCAAAACGATTGATGATTTTGGCAACGTCACCATTACGCCAAGGGCCTATAGCAAGCGTGCGGATTATGACGTGACAGTTGAAACTACACAGGTAGGGCAATTCAATAAATTTTTGGCTTCAATACGTTCGACGCCAGCCGTTTACATTGGTGACCCTAATCGCAGCGAAACTATTGTTTTAGGGTATTACCGCGACTTTAGTGTTGTGCTATCTAATCCATCTATCTCTGAATGTTCGCTTTCGGTTGAGGGGTTGATTTAATGCCATATCCCGCGATTACTACGCTGCCGTCTGCTCCATCAAGGCTAGGCGACCCTAACAATTTTGTCACTGAAAGCCTTGATTTTTTAGAAGCTCAAATTGACTTTACGGACGAATGCAATGCCGTATCAACTTACTTGAACACGGCTAAATTTGACCCGTTTGAATGGGGAGACTTGTCTGCAATCACTGGCAGCGCACCTGTTTCAATAACGCATTTTATCAATGCTGCGCCGTCCACAGTCGCTCTAACTGGCAGTGTTTTAGCCGATGCTATTGACGATATGCTTGCAAGCATGGTGTCGTTTGTCCCTGACGCAAACACTGTGGGTGAATGGATTGACACAGTAGAAGACCCGTTGGCTCCCGAAGTTGTTGACCCAACGCGCCCTACTGTGACGACCATCGCGCCCACGCCATTACGCAATGATGGCGAACTAATTTTTGAAAGCAAAGCCATTGCTTTTTATGGCAGCGCACGGGCCTTTTCCATATCCATGCAAACCTTCGCTGATTATGTCGGTTCATTTTCGAGTGGTTACGAAGATTGGAATGGCATAAACGTTGTATATGATGAGCAAGACGATTGGGGATTTATAAATGAGTAAGCAAGTCAAAATGCGGCGCGGAACCGCAACGGAACACAACAGTTTCACTGGCGTTGTTGGTGAGGTCACTGTTGATACAACCAACCATGCTTTGCGCGTTCATGATGGTGCTACTGTCGGAGGCCGTGCGGCTGCGCGTGCAGATGGCTCTAATGCAACTGGCACATGGAACATTACGGCAAATAATGTCAGCGGCACTGTAGCCGTTGCCAATGGCGGCACTGGCGCAACTTCGGCGGCTGCGGCAAGGTCAAATTTAAGCGCGGCTGCATCGGGCGCAAATACTGACATCACATCATTATCACCCGCCGCTGGATTGCAGGTAGGCTCTCCTACTGGTGGCGCTAAAGGCTCAGGCACACTCAATGCTGCTGGCCTGTTTGTTAATGGCGTTGCAGTCGGCACAAGCAGCGGCACTGTTAGCTCTGTTGGCGGCACTGGTTCGGTCAATGGCATCACCCTTAGCGGCACAGTCACCTCAAGCGGCAACCTTACCCTTGGCGGCACACTGTCTGGTGTAAGCCTAACTACGCAGGTTGCTGGCACATTGCCTATCGCTAACGGCGGCACAGGCGCAACTTCGGGCAGCGCAGCACTTTCCGCTCTAGGCGGTGTCACTACGTCAGGAACTGGCGCAACAGGCACATGGGGTATCAGCATTACCGGCAACGCTGCGACTGCCACTAGCGCAACGACGGCTAGCAGCGCGACAACTGCGACAAGCGCATCAACGGCAAACACTGCAACAACTGCTGGAACAGCCAACGCCTTGAACACTGCCAACAGCTACACTGTTGCTGGCTTGACAGTGAACGGCGCGATTTCGGCAACGGGCAACGTAACCGCTTATGCCACATCCGACATTCAGTTTAAGGAAAACGTGCAGCCGATTGAAGGCGCAAGCGACATCGCATCAGCAATCGGTGGCAAAACCTTCGATTGGACGGATGCTTACATCGCGGAAAATGGCGGCGAGGATGGCTATTTTATTCGCAAGAGCGACTTCGGCGTTATCGCGCAAGACGTAGAGGCGGCATTTCCGCTTGCCGTCCGCATCCGCGAAAATGGCACACTGGCGGTTGATTATGAAAAACTGGTTGCCGTGGCGTTTGCTGCAATCGCTGAATTAAAGGCTGAAATTGAAGCCCTAAAGAAAGCTGGCTAACCATGACACTGCCAACTGGAACCATCACTATGGGCCAAGTGAATACGGAACTTGGCAGGTCAGCGACAGCGACAATTTCGCTTGGCGAGACTGCTGTTCGTGCATTGGCTGGCGTGGCATCTGGTGCTATTTCAATGAATGACTTGCGTGGCAAAAGCGCGGTCACTATCTTCCTGTCTAATTTAAGCATAGTAGACTTTACGGGTGGTGGAAGTAACGCATCCGCAGGTTACCAACTTACATCTGGCGGCATCGAAAACCAAATAGTTGGAGCAAGCACTAGCCAAACCGCTACTTGGTGCTCACCTACTGGTGAAGCTATAAATTACGAAGTTTATGCAACAGTGACGGGTTCGCCTCTCACTGTAGGCTTCATAAATGCATGGGTTCCATTGTCCACTACACGCACTTGGCGGCTTGATGCAGCCGTTGGCGAAAACCTGTCCTCAACCCTAAACATTTCGGTTCGTCGTGTCGGCACCACTACGCCTGTATATACGGCAACTGAAGAACTTAATGCGGATGCAAGCTTCTAATGTCTACTCCCGACGTTCTTACCTTGAAACTGGAGATGCTTCACACTGATGTTGTAGAAGTGAAAACCGCACTCAATAAACTATCGGAGGCAATAACTAAATTGGCACTGGTCGAGCAACAGCAAGCGCAAACGGCTGAAGCGTTGGAACGTGCGTTTAAGACCATATCCAAGATTGATGACCGCCTATCTGCGCTTGAACTAGCAGCGCCAAAGCAGAAGGAAACATCCGGCTGGGTGGACAAGTTTATCCTTGCGGTTATTGTGGCAGCAATGGGTTTTATCGGAACTAAGTTAGGCGCACTATAATGGCTGCTAAAGACCCAAGACTAAATAAGGTCGGCGTTGAGGGCTATAACAAACCTAAGCGCACACCAAGCCACCCGACTAAAAGCCATGTCGTTGTTGCCAAGGAAGGTGATAAGGTCAAAACCATTCGCTTTGGTCAACAAGGCGTATCTGGTTCCCCGCCGCGCAAGGATGAAAGCAAAGCAGATAAAGCGCGACGAGCATCATTCAAGGCGCGTCATGCGGAGAATATTGCCAAGGGGAAAATGTCGGCTGCATATTGGGCGGACAAGGTTAAGTGGTAGGAGCGTTATATGCCGTTGATTAAAGGTTACTCACCTAAGAGCGTATCAAAAAACATTAAACGCGAAATGAAGCGCGGCCATAGCCAAAAGCAATCCATTGCCATTGCCTTGTCGGTAGCTGAAGAAGCAAAGAAAAAGCGTAAGAAGCGTTAGCCCCAGATGGCATAATATAGGACGTAGAACCAACCAAAGATACCGTGAAGCACCGCCCATAAAATGCTTTGGTTGACGCTCCAGCTAATTGCTACAGCGATTATTGTTCCAAGAGTATTAACCCATTCAGCTAACGACATTGCCTTGCCTTTCGTTAAAAAAACCTAGTTTCTTGTGCATATCGCAAAATCTTGTTAAGGCAATCATTATGAGCATTATTTTAGGGCAGCGTTCATTAACTCGGTTGGAGGGTGTTCACCCTGACTTGGTTCGTGTTGTAAAAAGGGCGGCTGCTATGTCTGACCTTGATTTTACTATCTTAGAAGGCTTGCGGACTACCGATAGGCAGAGGCAGCTAGTCAAGCAAGGCGCGTCCAAAACAATGAACTCTAGGCATATCACAGGCCATGCCGTTGACATCGCGCCATTGATAGCTGGCAAGGTTGCTTGGGATTGGCCGCTGTATCATAAATTGGCAAAAACTATTAAAGCGGCTGCTGCTGCTGAAAAGGTTGCTTTGACTTGGGGCGGCGATTGGCGCAGTTTCAAGGATGGGCCACATTGGGAGCTATCGTGGAAGTCATATCCGAAGGGAAAGTAATATGGATAAAGCACAAATTTTTGGTATCGTTCGCACCATTGCTGCTGCTGGCTTTGGTTACATTGCAGGGCAAGGCTTGATTGATGGCGCTACGGCTGAAGCACTAGCTGGCGCTGTTGCAACCATTGGCGTTGCCGTATGGTCGGTAATGAGCAAGGCTCCTGCACCAGAGGCAGAATAATGAAATTCTTGACGGCCTTGCTGGGTGTCCTAAACAAATTGTTGGGATTTTGGGTAGAGCATCGTTGGAAGCGGCAGGGCCGTCAAGATACCATCAAGGAAATGAATGAGGCTATCAATGAGCAAATTGCACTTGGCGAAGCTGCCATTGTTACTCCTGACGTTGAGCGCACTGAACGGTTGCGCGACCGTTTCGACCGTTCCCGTAAATAGCTATTGCGCTATTGCTAAACCTATCACCTATGACGCAACAAAAGACACGCCAGAAACTGTGGCGGAAATAGAGGCGCATAATAGCGTCTTGGTTTGCTTGTGCGAGGATGATTGTCCGAAAGGCTGACAATTATGCATCCGTTAAAAATCGACCCTAATTTATATGATTATTGCACACCGCGCCAAAAAGAAGTTTTAGAAGCAATAGAGCGGTTTGGCAGTGCAAGGGCGGCATCCACCGCGCTTGGAATGGCTATAGGCGGCGCAAGCGAAACTTATATCTGCGTGAAGAAAAAGGCAGCTAAGGCTGGCTACTCACCAGAGCATGACTTTACCCGCCCCGTTCCTGAAGGCTATGTAGCTAAGGGCGTAAGCACCTACTACAACGCTGAAGGCAAACCATCTGGCCAATGGGTAAAGGCATCCCTTAGCCATGAGGCGCTTGTAGACGCTATGAGGGAGGCGGTAGAAGGCTTTAAGGGTGAGATAGACCCAACAAGCCCTATCGTCGCTCCAGCAGCGTCTGACGAGCATCTGTGCAACCTTTACACGTTTACTGATTACCATCTTGGTATGCTGGCATGGCATAAGGAAGGCGGCAGCGATTGGAATATCTCTATCGCAGAGCGCACCATCATTGCTGCACTGCAACAAATGATAGAGCAAAGCCCCAAGGCTCACACGGCGGTCATCAATATCCAAGGCGACTTCTTGCACACGGATGGCAAGACACCTGTCACGCCAGCGTCAAAGCACGTTCTGGATGCTGACAGCCGTTTCCCTAAGATACGCAAGTCTGCAATTCGCGTCATTCGCTCAATGGTGGCAATGTCATTGCTGCGTCATCAAGACGTTCATCTAGTTATCGCTGAAGGCAACCATGACGAAGAAAGTGCTGGCTGGCTGGCTGACTTGTTTTGCGTCCATTACGAAGATGAGCCTCGCGTGACTGTCAATGATAGCGTCCTGCCATTCTATGTCTTTGAATGGGGAACCACCATGCTAGGCATTCATCATGGCCACAAGGTCAAGAACGAAAGCCTGCCGCTATTATTTGCAGCACAGTTTCCGCAAGAATGGGGCCGCACTACCCGCCGCGAGATACATTGCGGTCATCGTCACCATAGGGACGAAAAAGAATATAATGGCGTGACTGTGGTGCAGCATCCAACATTAGCTGCGCGTGATGCTTATGCCGCCCGTGGTGGCTGGATAGCTGACAGGGCGGCATGGGCTATAACGTATCATAAAAGGTTCGGTGCTGTTGGTCGCGTAATGATTACCACCGAAATGTTAGAAGTCAGTTAAATGTGGCCGACATAATCTAGCACTTGCTTCAATGCTTTGATGTCTTTTTTGTATTGCTTTATGTCATCGGGATGCCCACCCTTTTTTATCTCAATAAGGTTTCCTTCTAACGTCATCAGCGTATCGTGAAGCCATGCACGAACAATGCCATCTAGTTGGCTTACATCTATATCAACTATCATGCGCTTGGTTCCCATCTTTATAATACCAAAATAAGGGCTTAAGTTTAAACTTTCGCGGTTCTTCTTTTTTCTTTTGGTATACGCTAAAAGTCTTGGCGATTGATGGCTGCTTTAGCTTTCTCATAGCCCTCACCTCAATCTGCCTTATTCGTTCCCTGCTAATCCCGAAATCGCTGGCTAATTCATCCAGTGTTTTATCTTCAAAAAACCTGCCTGTTATAACTTTTTGCTCACGTTCATCTAGAGTTTGAATTGCCCTACTAACGGCTTCCGCATCAAGCACGCCTTGCACTATTTGTTCAGTGCCTTGACCATTGGCAAGTTGCATTACAGCATCTTCGCTCATGCTAATTTCGCGTGAATTACGCTCAAGCGCCATGCCCCTTTGTTTTTCTGTCCATAAATATTCCGGTTCAGTTTGCAGTGCGGCAGATAATGTAAAAGCATTATCAGTCCATTCACCAGACCAAGCGTCAGTGGGCCTACGTTTCATATTGACGTATTGGTTCACCACTGCTTGACCTAAGCCAGATATATCGCCTAGCGCCGTTTGACTTGGAATGCCTAACTGCTTCATTCGTTGAATAATAAGGTTATTGCGAACGCTTACCTTAACAGAATATTCGTTCATTTGCCTTGCTCCTGTGTTGCGCCCAATTCTGTTAGCATCTTACGCAAATCCTTTATCTGGTTCTGCGCTGCCCTGCCGTCAGAGGCTGAAATTGACAGCGTAATAAATCGGCTGCCAGCGTTTGTTTTGACGATAAACTTTCTATGCTTGCCGCCCGTTTCAAATCGGTAATCTTCAACGCCCTGCCAGCGGCGTAATTCGTCCAATATATTCCGCTTGTCTCTATGGTTCATTTGCCTTCCTTTACGGCACGGACAATCTCCACAGCCCTTGTTGACGTTATTGACTTCCATTCATACCAAGCCCCGCAAGCGCAATCGCGTGATTTCCGCGCAGCGCAATCACATAGCTTGGCATCGGCTTCCAACGCATTGATGGCCGCTTCTATGCCAGCGTCATAACCTGACTGCCATTCGGCTGCTGTGTCTTTGGTCAGTTGCTCTATTGATTGGCGCAGTCGCCCGTCTGTCATTGCCCCTTCTCCCGTATCTCTAGCCCACGCGCTTCCAGTGCGGCGCGGATACGCCTTGCATATTCAGTCGCGGGGTATTCCACAGTTGCGATACAAATATTGTTTAACACATCCACCAGCGGGTCAGGCTTGGGCTTGGGATTGAGGAAATCCAATAGTGACACCAAGCGGTCATGGCAGATGGAGGCATCGGCACTTTTATAAAACCCAATAATAACCCGATAATTTGATAAATGTGGTTCAGTTTCAGTGACAGTGAATGCCATTTTATCATAGGCTGACGCTATATCGCTCACCTTCTGATGCAAGTCGTGCAACTCTTGCTTGGTTTTTTCGTGCAGTTGGATGGAGCGGATAAAAGCACTAATTTCGGGGGTGTTGATTGGCAAAAAGTCAATTAGCCTTTCGCAGCGTTGCTGACGGTATTCGTTAATCAAGTCTATGGCCTTTTGCCTAAACACTTCTTTTGGTTCGATGTCCGTCATTTGCTTTGTTCCTGTTCCTTGCGGCGCTCTGCAAACGTCTTGCCGTCTGCTCCCCTTAAGGGCCATGCGCTGTCAGATGAAACTCTATGCGTCTTGCCCATAGGAGCTGCTTGTGCTGGCTTAATCATGGCAGCACCACCATCAATGCGATAAACAAGATAGGCAGGACGATTACCAATGCGATGCCGCTGATGATTTCGCTTAATGGCTGCGACTGGATAATTTCTCTAATGGTCATAATTTATTCCTCATGCTTGGCACTAGCGCCAGCCTCGCGGCGGATTGCTCCGCCGTCCGGTGGTGTTAGTTATTGTGTCCGTGAGCTTCATAGGCATCGGTGTCGAAAATAAGTTTGCTATAATCCTCACCTTTGATGTTGCGGCACAGTTGGCGCAGACCATTTTGAGGCGGGTAGTTTTTTAAATCGCGTCGATACACATAACCTTTGGTGGCCATGTCGTTGCGAATTTGGTCGGTCAATGTCATATCATTTTTCTCCTATAAATAGCGGGGCGATTGCCCCTGCTCACTTCTATAAAATCGCATTTTACAAAAGAAAAGCGTTTTTTTCATATTATGCAAAAATAATGGCGGGAAGCGCACTGCCACCCGCCATTTTGCTTAGAACAACGTAGGTTGAAAGCAGTATTGCCAGCCATATTTTTTGATGACCGCCTGTAGGCTTTCCTGTGTCAGTGTATGATGTCCAGCCTTTAGCTGTGCCTTCAACAATGCGGCAGAACTATCAGCGATGGCCTCCTTGCTCTGCCTGTAACGCTGCTCCAGATATTCAGACGGTGGCGGAATATTCCTTGTGCGCTTTGGCAACTCTGGTCGGGATTTCCTTATCATATTTACCACCCTTAAAACGGAACGTCATCGTCAAGGTCTTGGTTGTTATCCCAAGTGCTATGGTCACCCTTTGACGGGTCAACGGACGCATCCAATGGCCGTGGCTCACCCTTAGCGCCGCCTGTATCAATGCTGCCAACCCGCACATTGAATTGTGGCTTGCCTTCATATTCGTCGTGCGTCAACTCGCCAGAGATAAAGACCTTCGTGCCTTTCTTGATGCTGCCAGCAAAAGCTTCCGCTGCCTTGCCCCATAAGCTGCAACGATACCAAACGCTGCCAGCATCGCGGCCAAAGCCGTTTTTAACGCCAACATTGAAGCTTAGAACCTTGCTGTCGCGGGTGTCGCGCAATTCGGCATCTTTGCCGACGTTTCCTGATATTGTGATATTCTGCATTGATATTCCCCTTATAGACCAAGAGCGGTTAAATATGTGTCGAGCACGGCTTGATATTCCTGACGGTCATTATCTTCCATTGCACGAAGGCGTATAACGGCACGAACGATTTTTACATCATAGCCATGCGCTTTTGTTTCGTTGTAAACGTCGCGGATGTCATCTTGGATGCCTTTCTTTTCTTCGTTCAAGCGTTCGATACGCTCAATCAAAAGACGTAGCTGCTCGGTATGTGGTTCACTCATATTTTTCACTCCATTTCACTTCATTTTTTGCGCCATAGGCATAGATGAACTCAATCAGGTCTGACATCTGCGGCTTCGTTAGCTTTGATGTCCTAAACCCTATTGGGAAGGGCTGGTTATCCAACCCCATCCCGAATTTCACTTCATGGCCCAGCGCAGACATAAAGATGCACTTCCACACCTCTGGTATATGCGCCCTGCCCTCTGGCTTTGCGCGGCTTATGTCTGACAGCATGGCCCACATTTTTGCGTTCTGGTCGTCACTGCGCTTTGCGGCGCTGACCTTTACGACTGCATCCTGTGGAGCCTTGTCGATAAGCTGGTGGGCTAAACGCCTTTGATGCTCACCGCGAAGCCAAATTGTTTGCGTCACTTTCGTTGCGCCTCTTTTATTTCCAGCGCCTTAGGGCTGGCTTTGCAAAACGCTTCAATCAAGCCCTCAATGTCGATGCCCTTCCAAAACGTCTGCTCACCAACAGTATGTTGCTGGATGTGATGGGTGCGGCATAATGGGACAACGCGCCAATCGTCTGGCTTTTGCCCCATCCCTGTATTGCTACCATAGCGAACGTGAGCGCATTCGATTGGCATATCCTGACAGTCATTGATGCAGCAATGAAATCCCCTAATAAAGTTAAGGTGTCCTATTGAGCGCCACCGCGCACTGCGCTTCGGCTTCTTTGCGATGCGGCTAGGTAACATTTTCAACCTCTAGGCTGTATTCTGCGATAAGGGCTGGCTCACCAAAGCGGTTGACCACTTCAACGCGCTTGGTTCCTATCTTATGCCCATCTTGGCGCAAGTCATAAATTACCGCGCTTAAGCGATAAATGCCAAGGTCGCGCCATGCCTCTAATGGCCGCAACGAGCCTTTTTCTTTAAGGTGTGACAACACCCTATCTGTCTGTGCCATTATGCCTCTCCTATTTTTGATAACGCTTTTACGTCTTCATCGAACTCTGCAAGAAACTCGCTAACTTCGCTTTCTAAAATTTTCAGCATATCGTCGTCACGTTGCACGCGCTGGATGTAGAGCATAAGATGGTCAGGCATCCGTGGGTCGAAACTTACAAAGTCGCACCACTTGCGGTTAGCGCAAGCCATTTGCCACTGCATCTGCAAAAGATACCTATGAGCAATCAAATTGCTTTTAAGGGTTTCGATGTGCGTAGCTGAATTAGGGCATTTAATCTCAATGCAACCATCTTCGTCCACAAGCCCGTCTGGGCTGGCGTGAGAGCCGATAATCGTTGGATGCTTATATAACCCTACCTCTACTACATCGCGCCCTGTGACAAAGCTGTAGGCAATGCGTGCCTCTTCTTCTTTATCTACTCCCCATTGCATCTCTGCACTGCGGACAAAGCCTTCTTCCTGCTGGCCTGTGAGCCGTTCGACCACAAGCTTGGCGCGAAGGTTGGCCCGTGACGCTCCCCAGCCAGATTTAGTCTTGGCTAGGGCGTCAGCTAGTTGGGAAGCGCCAAGGCTTCCACAACGTTCTGCATACCACTCAGGGCTGCGCTGGATAATATCTGCGTCTGTCACGCTAGTTTCTTTTCTAATGCTGACTTGACTGCATCGAAGCGGCTTTCCGGCAATTCATTAAGTGCGTCGATTTTGTAATGCTTACAAAGCAAAGCTAGGTCAGTTTCCGTGCGAAACACTAATTCTTCTAAAAAGGCGAATTGGTCCTTGCTGATAAACTTAGCCCGTGGCGCTGGTTCGCTTTTGCCTGTGGTAGCATCCAAAGCGTCATGCTCGACGATGCAAAGGGCTGCTGTCCATAGGTAGCGGGTGCTATATGTCTCGCAAGCGCCAATGTTCTGTATTTCGTGACAGCCTTTAAGATTAGCTGAACCCATTGGGCTATGAATGATAACCTGAGAGCCATCCTCGACATCGACAATGTGCATCGACGCTGTAGTTTCCGAAAAGCTAATGATGGCGCACAAACCGACATCGTTAAATATGCGGAGGGCTGGAATTACGAAGTCCGATAGCTCGAAATATTTGTAACCCGCAAACGTATTATGGCCTGACTTTTTGAGCGGTAATGCGTGGAAGGCAATCCGCGCTTCGTTAATCTTTTTATGCACTGGCATTTGGTATCTCCTTTTTTATTTGCCAAAGCCCTTGTAATCAATTCGCATAAGATTAAAAGCGTTTTTTATCACCAACCGAAAGAAAGTTTGAAATGACAAATGTAGAGCAAGCCGTTGCGGACTTTTATGGCATAGCCAAGGCGCATAAAATCAGGGCTTATCAGATAGCAAACGAAGCTGGCCTTACTCGCGTCACGCTGTCTAACTGGAAAAGTAAACGCAACGAACCGACACTTGGCGCATGGCTTTTGGCTAATGATGCGCTTGACCGCTTGGTTGAGCAAAAACTAAAAGCATGAGGCGTTTCGGCAAATATCGCGCCATTAAGTCGCAGTGCAACTCTGGACATACACACGATAGCAAGCGTGAGGCTATCAGGTGCAATGAACTGCACGCATTACAAGAGGCTGGCGCGATAAGCGAACTAGCAGTGCATCCGCAATACTGGTTCGTTATCAATGGTCGGCAGCTTAAGCACGCTAATGGTAGGCGCGTTGGCTATAAATCCGATTTTGAATATATCGAAAATGGCGCAAAAATCACTGAGGACGTAAAAGGCGTCATTGTTCGTGATTGGCCCCTGCGCCGCGCTGTTTTTATCGCTCTGTTCCCTGACCGCCAGCTACGCGAAACCAAATAAAAAGGGGTGGTCGAAACCACCCCAAGGCTACGTTGGTAAGGAGAAAACCAATCCGCGCAAAATACGCATGGTTTCTGCGGAGGTCAATCACATGCAAAAATTCAGTTTTACAAATGTGTTTGTCTGTTTATAGGAGAGCGAGCGGGGAGTGCTGAAAGGCAAGAAAAGCACTCAACCCGCTCTAACAACGCCCATCTAGGAGGCATCGCTGTAATGAGTAATAAACGCTATAAATCTATGACGCAAGGGGCTTTGCAATGAGCGCCCATCATTTCGACCCTGACATTGCTGCACAGGTTGGCTGCAACGCCGCTGTGATTTACCAGAACATCTTTTACTGGGCTGAAAAAAATGCTGCCAACGATAGGCATTTTTATGATGACCGCTGGTGGACATATAACAGCATCAAGGCATTCGCTGACCTTTTCCCTTACCTTACTGGCAAGCAAATACGCACTGCTTTAGACAAGCTGGAGAGCAGCGGCTTGATAATCAGCGGGTGTTATAACAAGTACAATTATGACCGCACAAAATGGTATTCACCGACTTGCTTTAACGCGAAAACCCATTTGCCCAAAAAGGCGAATGAAGATGCCCAAAAGGGCGAACCAATACCAGATATAAACACAAATAATAAACCATATGTTATTATAGAGGGCTTTCCGCTCTGGATGCCTATTGATGCTTGGCAGGGATGGGTTGAAATGCGGAAGCAGCGCAAACGCCCATTGACTGACAGAGCCAAGACCAGAGCAATCAATAAACTAGAGGCTCTGCACACCGCTGGGCATGACATAGGAGAGTTGCTAGACCGTTCGACAATTAACGGCTGGCTTGATATATACGAACCGAAAGGTATTACAAATGCAGGAAATAGTGCCAAGCCAACAGAACCAACCAACGCAATGGTCAGAGCCGTTATTGCCAGCCAAGCTAGACGAACTGCTGATGAGCAACGACCTGCCGACGATTGGGCCTAAATCTGCGGAGACATTGCAGAAGTTTCTGGATGCACCGCGACCACCAATGGCAGAGCGTGAGCAGGTGGATGTTATGATTGCCAAGCTATCCCTTGCCACCGCGAACCAAAGGCGCAGCGTGGAGGAAGAAGCGGAGCGGCTGGAGCTTTACTGGATGACACTTCGCATTTACCCGCTAGTCGATTTGCGGAGCGGTTTCCTTAAGTTGTTACGCACTTGCAAATTCATGCCGACGCCAGCCGAAATTGACAGCGTAGTGCAAGCTGAAGGTTCGGAGCGTAGGCGCAGGAGGTCAAGGGCAAGCCACTTGTTGCAGATACACAAGCGCGACTATGTTCCGCCAAAAGAATATGTCACTGCGGAAGAACTGGCAGAGTTACGGAGCAGCTTGCAAATTGGTCAAGGATAGCCACAGCGCAGCCACCAGATTGATGTGCGACCTGATACGCCTTCAATCTGGTAGGCTGACAATGGATGACATTCGCAAGCATTGGGCCAAGGGCCAGTATGCAGGAGCGCCAGAGACATGGGCGCTGGAAACTATAGCGCACGCAAAACGGCAGACATAAAAATGGCCCCACCAGTTAAGGCGGGGCCATGTTTTTATTACAATTCTACTGGTTGATTGTGTTTCTTAGCCATTTCTTCCGCATAAAGAGCATCCGCTTGCTGCGTGGCTTTCTTTGCGGCGCATTCATACCGCATGGCCCGACTGTGACCAAGTGAGGCCGCTGCGCCAGCGTTATATGCGTCTGCTGCCAGATACAAAATCTGTGCAACAGTGCTAAGGTTCCAATTGTATTTATATTCGGATTTCTCAATCCGCTCCAATTGTGCGTTTGCAGACTTGACCAACAGGTCACCGACATCCTCCCCTGTGCTGGGTGCTATGCGGTCAACTGTTTTAAGCGTGAAATATCGCATTGGTATTCTCCTATTCAATTTTCAAAGAGCGAGACGATTGCCTCATCAACAGCTTTGTGCTGCTGACAAAAACCTTATACCAGCTTCGCAATATAATGTAAAGCGTTTTTTTCATATAAAATAAAAATGCACTTTAATGAAAAAAACGCTTTACATATAATTTAGCCGATTATAAAAGAGGGCATCAACCACAGGGGCTTTGCCCCGCCACTTAAGGAGAAATAAAATGACATGGATTACAGACGGAACAGATAGCGGCTGGTCTATTTTGAATGGCGAAAATGAGCGCATTGCAACAGTATGGCGCACAGCGCATAACTCTCCACGCATTGCAAGATTGGTTTCGGCAGCACCAGAATTACTAGCTGCGCTGCTTCCATTAGTTGAGGCATCCACTGTTAGTGGCGGCATCATACGTTTTGATGGTGACGAATTGCAAGCTGCTCGCACTGCTATCGCCAAGGCTACTGGCGCTCAATCGTAATAAAATGGCTTCGGCCCTACCCACCAGAGGCCAAGCCTCGCCAACAAGGAAACGTAAAATGATTAAGTTTCAACCTAACATGACATACTCAACTCGCAGCATTTGCGATTACGACACAATTATCAGCGTTCGTATTGCCAAGCGCACTGAAAAAACAGTTACCGACATTGACGGCAAGCGTTACGGCATCAAGGTATGGGATGGCGTGGAGCAAATTATGCCTTGGGGCCGCTTTTCAATGGCTCCAACAATCAGCGCAGATAAGGGAGTTGCAGCATGAGCCAGAACCTGACACACCTAGCTCAAGCGGCTATCGACGCGCTAAATGCTTATACCACAGAGCGTAACCGCCAATATCAAGAATGGTCGGCATCGCGTTACTCTAAAAACTTTAAGGCTAATTCTTTTGGCATTAGCGATGAGCAAGAAATAGAATTGCTAACCGCTATTGTTGATTGCGATGATGACGCTTCTGGCACATTACAAGAACTAATTTGGCAAACAGAATGGGAATGCCCTGATAACGAAGCGGATTACCGATACGAGGAAATGCGCTCTAATGAATTATTAGAAAACTAAGGAGATATAAAATGGATTACGCAAATTTAATTCGCAAATGGGCTGAAGACCGCAACCTTATTGAAGGCAGCGACCTCAAAAGCCAATTCGTCAAATTGATTGAGGAAGCTGGCGAACTGGCTAACGCTATTGCGAAGGGCAACAGGGACGAATTCGCAGACGCTATTGGCGATATGTTCGTCGTGCTGACCATCATGGCAGCGCAGAATGATATGTGGGTAGAGGATTGCATCGCACGCGCATATATCGAAATTAGGCATCGCAAGGGTAAGATGGTTGACGGCATTTTCATCAAGGAAGAAACAGATGTTTGATTATGATTTTATGCCAGAAGAAAAGGCAGATGAAGTGGTGCTTGTTGACAGCCTCGGCATGACGCCGCGACAGTTAAATATGGAACTGATAGCGGCTATCGCGCAAGAGTATGATTACACGCTTGAGGACGTTTTAGGCCCAAGGAAGTTTAGGGCGCTGGTAGAAGTTAGGAGCAAGTGCATTGTAATGCTGCGGGATAAGGGCTATTCGACCACCGAAATTGGGCGGATTATGAAGCGCGACCACAGCACAGTTGTTCACGCACTGCAAAAGAGCAGGGCTGCAAAATGACACCTGCAAAGCTAAAGCTTGCCCGTCACCGCATGGGCTATAGCGTAAACGAAATGGCAGATGCACTGCGCCTATCTGGAGCCAATGGAGGCACAACCATTCGCAAGATGGAAGCTGGCAAGGTAAATATCACTGGCCCTATAAGCGTTGCAGTCGATGCCATGCTAAAAGGTTACGACCCGTTCGAGGATGATTATGACACAGACGAATAAACATCAGGTGGGCGGCAACCATTACGCATCTAAGGCCGTCCAGCCTTGGGACGCAATGGAGGCGTGGATGAGTAAGGAGGCATTTGCTGGCTTCCTTCATGGTAATTGTATAAAATACTTAGCAAGGTATATAGACAAGAACGGCATTGAGGACCTAAAGAAGTGTCAGCATTACCTCGCAAAGCTTATTGAGATTGAGGGCGGAGCATGATTGAGACACCAAAGATTGAACAGCGCAGCGTTGCCGACTTAATCCATTACGCAGCTAACAGCCGAACCCATAGCGATGCACAGGTTGCCCAGATAGCGGCAAGCATTAAAGAATTTGGCTGGACGAACCCCATTCTTGTCTCTGGTGATAACACTATCATTGCGGGACACGGGCGCTTGCTGGCAGCACGCAAGCTTGGCATGGATGAAGTGCCAGCTATCGTCCTTGACCACCTCAGCAAAGCACAGCAACGCGCCTTAGTGATAGCCGATAACCAGCTTGCCTTAAACGCAGGGTGGGATATGAATATGCTGAAAGCCGAGATTGAAGACCTCGACCTAGAAAACTTTAACCTTGATATATTAGGATTTGATGAAAACTTTTTAGATGGATTGCTAGAGACGAAACCATCTGGAGATGCCGAAAATCCTTATACAACTAAAATCAAAACGCCTACTTACGAGCCACAGGGCGAAAAGCCTGCGGTAAAAGAATTGTATGACGACGCAAAAGCTGTCGATTTGATTGCCGCCATTAAAGCCAGTAATGTTAGCGAGGAAGAAAAGCTCTTTTTGATGGCAGCGGCTTCGAGGCATATCGTTTTTGATTATGCAAAAGTAGCCAATTTTTACGCTCACTCGTCGGCAGACTGCCAAGAGCTTATGGAAAATAGCGCATTAGTTATCATAGACTTTGATAAGGCGATAGAAAATGGCTTCGTCAAGCTAACGGAGGCCATTAACGAAATGTTCCAATATGGTGAAGACAGTGAGGATGAATAACGACTACACCTTTGTCCGTCATGGGCAGACGTATTGGAATAAGAATGGGATAATGCATGGGCAGTATGACATCCCTCTAAATTACACTGGCGTAAAGCAAGCGGCAAAAGTTTCTAATGAGCTAAAAAGCGAATTTTTTGACTTGTGTTTATGCTCCCCGCTGCAACGAGCAAAGTCCACTGCCTTTAGCATATTGCGCCACCATAAAAATACGCCCATCATGTATGATGACAGGTTAAAGGAACTAAGCAAGGGATTGCTAGAGGGGAAGCACTTGAACAGTGAAAAGCTGCTCAAAGATGAAGACCTTAATTTGCTCAAAAAATTTAATATCGAAAGTAAGGTAGAATTTTTTGAACGGGTGAAGCAATTTGTAGACGAAACTGAAAAAAAATATAAAAATAAGAAAATTCTGATAGTAGCCCATAGCGGCACTATTAAGATGCTATTTTTTGCTTTTGATTTCCCAAAGGTTCCGCTTCATAGGGCTTACTATGGTTTGCACATAAAAAACTGCAAAGCGTATAAGGTCGGCTCAATACATTCAGAAAGTAAGAAAATGAAAATTGGTTTCTTCCCGATGGTAGCAGACATTCTACATTCCGGTCATGTCCTATCCCTTGAGGAAGCTAAGAAGCATTGCGACTTTTTGATTGTCGGCTTGCACTGTGCGCCTAGCTACAAAAACCCACAGCAATCAATCTATGAACGCTATATGCAGCTAAGGGCTGTGAAGTGGGTAGATGAAGTTATCCCTTATGAGAACATCGAAAAGGATAAGGACATTTTCGTGTCTTTAGACTATGATGTCTACTTCCTTGGCGAAGACCACAAAAGCGATGACTGGGAGCTAAAGGACAAAATAGAGGAGATGGACAAGGAGATTGTCTATCTAAAGCGTAAGCATAGCTACAGCAGCCGGAAAATTAAAAATGAGTGCAAATAGGAACATCGCCGTCTTTATCCTTTCTCACGGAAGGCCGGATAATGTCATCACTTATAGGACATTGCGTAGCTGCGGCTACACCGGAAAAATTTTCATCATAGTAGATGATGAGGATGAGACGTTAAGCCAATACCAAGCCAAATATAAGGACGAGGTTATTGTCTTCAGCAAAAAAGATTATGAGCAAAAATTTGACATAATGGACAACTTTGATGGCAACAAAGTCATCGTTTATGCGCGTAATGCCTGTTACGATATAGCGCGGGAATTGGGCTTAGATTACTTCTTTGAATATGAAGATGACTATGTAAGCTTTTTATATCGCTATGCCGATAAAACTGTCTTGAAAAGCAAAGGGATTAAAAATTTTGATAAGATATTAGATGCAATGATTACCTGCCTAAACCAAACCAACGCCAGCACCATAGCACTTGCTCAGGGCGGAGACCTTATTGGAGGGGTGAAGGATTTATACGCAAGCGCGTATAAGAGGAAGGCGATGAACAGCTTTGTGTTCAAGGTAAACCAAGACCCAGCAGATGACGTTCTGTTCATTGGCAGGATGAATGACGACGTGAACACGTATCTAACACAGGGCAAGGTTGGCAAGCTATTTGCTCAAATTTCCGTAGTGAACTTGACGCAGGTTGCCACGCAATCAAACTCCGGTGGCAACACTGACGCATATAAATTATTCGGCACTTATGTAAAATCATTCTATAGCATTATGGCCGCACCAAGCTGCTGTAAGATTGACATGATGGGAACTACGAACAGGCGGCTTCATCATAGGATAAATTGGAACCATGCCGTTCCTAAGATTATCGGAGAACAGCACCGCAAACCAAGGTATGCAGAATGACAGATATTAAACTAACCGCAAAGCAAGAGGCATTCGCTCAAGCAATAGCTGATGGGCTAGGACAAGCAGACGCATATCGCTTTGCTTATGATGCTGAAAACATGAAGGATGAGAGCGTTTATCCTCAAGCATCTAAGCTAATGAAAAACCCTAAGGTCGCTACAAGGGTTGCGGAATTGAAGGCGCAGGTAGCTGATAAGCAGCTATGGACGCGAGAGATGTCCGTTAAGGGGCTAATCAGCGCGTATCGTATCGCACTAGAGGCCAAGACCTCAACAGGCATGACGGCAGCGGTAAAAGAGCTAAACATCATGCATGGTTATAACGAACCGACCAAGCTTTCGGTCGATGTTAAGTTTAAGCCTATCACGGATGAAGACTGGCTTTGAACTTTACCGATAGCCAGAAAGCGTTTGTCTTTAGCCAAGAACCATTCCCTGCCTTCGTTGGCGGTTTTGGTTCGGGGAAGACTGCGGCTGGCATAGCACGCATTATGCGGCTTAAGCGTTACTGCCCTTATCAGGATGTTGCCTACTACCTGCCGACCTATCCGCTTATTGAAGACATTGCCTTTCAACGCTTCCCCGCATTGTTCGAAAAGAACGGCATCCCGTTTAAGCTGAACCAGCAAAAGGCGGTGATGGAAACGGAACTAGGCCGCATCATATTCCGCAACATGGAGCAACCTGACCGCATCGTCGGTTATGAGGTAGCACATAGCGTAGTAGATGAGCTTGACACCCTGCCTATCGAAAAGGCGCGTTCGGTCTGGAATAAGATTATCGCTCGTAACCGCCAAAAGGCTTTCACAGTATCTGGCAAGCCTGTCCGCAACACTGTGGCCGTGGCAACAACTCCAGAAGGTTTCCGCTTTGTCTATGACCGTTGGGTAAAGAACAAGGCAGAGGGCTATGCGCTTTATAGAGCCAAGACTTCAGACAACGCAGCCAACCTGCCAGAAGATTATATTAAGAACCTGCAAAACAGCTATTCATCAAGCCTATTGGCAGCGTATCTGGATGGCGAGTTTGTCAACCTCACGGCTGGCAGTGTCTACCCAGAGTTTGACCGCAAGCTAAATATCACGCTTGAGCAGATACAGCCAAGGGAGCCTCTGCACGTTGGGCTAGACTTCAACGTCAACAACATGAGCGCGATTGTCTGCGTCATACGTAATAACAACCCATTGGCGCTTGATGAGCTAATAGGCGTAAGGGACACGCCAACGATGATTAGGGCGCTACTGGAGCGTTACCAAGGACATCAGATAACAGTTTACCCAGATGCGTCAGGCGGGGCTACCAAGAGCGTCAACGCCAGCCTATCGGACATAACCTTGCTGCGCTCTGCTAACTTTACTGTGCTTGCACCAAATAAAAACCCAGCCGTTAAGGACAGGGTGATAGCAGTGAACCAGATTATTCATAATCAAGGCGTGCGTAGGTTGCTAGTAAACCCTGACAAATGCCCTAATTTAATTGAAGGATTAGAGCGCCAAGCCTACAATAAATCTGGCGAACCTGATAAATCTTCGGGCTTTGACCACTTAAACGATGCCATTGGCTACCTTATTGCATATAAGTATGGTATTGGACGTGGAACAGTTTCATTTGCACAAATCGCAGGGGTTTAGATGGCCGTCGATACCACCCACAAAGAATATGACGCTAACCGCTATAAATGGCAGCGTTGTCGTGACGTAATACAAGGCAGGGATGCACTAATCCAGCAAGTAAAATACGGGGCTAAGGTTCAGTATGGCGCGAAGTATGCTGGCAGCTTGTATAACCCAGATTACACAGGCAACGACTATTTGCCGCGATTGATTAACCAGACCGACCCTGACTACATTGCGTATCAAGAACGGGCTGGCTTCTTCAATGCCACTGGACGCACCTTAGATGCGTTCACAGGTATGATATTTGCTAAAGACCCAACTTATAAGCTACCAACTGCCATTGAGCCATTTGTTGATGACATAACGCTGTCAGGGACTAACCTACGCGAGTTTAGTGAGCAGGTAGTTGAGCAACAGATTGCCGTAGGGCGCGTTGGCATAATGGTGGACTATCCATCAAACACTCCAATCAACCTGACTGTAGCGGCGGCGGAAGCAATGAACGTCCGCCCATTCTTGCGTTGGTATTCTGCCGAAAGCATTATCAACTGGCGCACAAGCTATATCAATGGCGCTGAAACGCTGACGCTTGTGGTGCTGCGTGAAGCTGCGGAAGTTTACCAAGACGAATTTACGTCTGAAGAAGTTATACGCTATCGCGTGCTTGACCTCACCGAGCAAGGCTATCGCGTCCGCATGATTGACGACAACAACGAACTGCTTAGTGAAGTATACCCGCTGCAAATGGGCCAGCCTATGCGCTATATCCCGTTCACAGTGCTTGGGGCTAACAGTGCGTCAACCACAGTGCAAAAGCCACCATTGCTTGACCTTGTGGACACTAATCTTGCCCATTACCGCAATAGCGCCGACTATGAGCATGGCTTGCACTTTACTGGATTGCCCACACCTTACGTAGCTGGCGTCCAGTTGGCAGAAGGGCAAACGCTTTCCATCGGCTCAATGACAGCTTGGGTATTCCCTGACCCATCGGCTAAGGCTGAATATCTAGAGTTTAAGGGCGATGGCCTAAAGACGCTGCAACAGGCGCTCAAGGACAAAGAGCAACGCATGGCAGTTCTTGGCGCTCGTATGCTTGCCGACGATAAGCGCACGGCAGAGGCATTTGGCACTATAGAGCTACGCACGGCTGGTGAGCGTTCGGTGCTGGCCTCTATTAGTCGTTCGGCATCGGATGCTATCCAGCGTTCGCTTAACTGGATGGCTGAATGGGTAGGCGCACCACAAGACGCAGAGTTTAACCTCAACACAGACTTTGGTGCAGCACGCATGGCTCCACAGATGGTAAGCGCATTGCTTGGCGCATATCAAGGTGACGCTATGCCGCTGTCAGTCTTGTTCGATAACTTCCAGCGCGGTGAGCTAGTCAACCCGCAAATGGAGTTTGAGGAATACGAAGCTATGCTGGCCGATGAAGGCCCGTCGTTTGCAGATGATATGTCACAGGATAACAACAGCGACAGCAACGGTGATAATGGCGACAATGTGGCAGAGCAAACCTTGATGGCTAACATCCGTCAGAGGCTTGGCCTCTAAATGGCTATCAGCGAGGAAATTGTCACCTCGCTAGTCGAGGCTGTTGCCGCGCTCAATTTGCGTGTCAACGATGCAGCCTCAAGGCCAATGATACAAGGGCCGCAAGGTGAGGCTGGCCCACAAGGGGAGCGCGGCGAGGATGCACCACCTGTTAGTGACCAGCAAATCAAAGACGCTGCTGAAAATTGGCTACGTGAAAACATTACCCAGCCAGCGGACGGACAGGACGGACAAGACGGACAGGACGGACAGCAAGGACACCCACCTACAGATGAGGAAATTCAGGCTGCCGTCGATATATGGTTTGGCCTCAACCGTGAAACATTGCGTGGCCGTGACGGTAGAAATGGTGTTGACGGTGTTGATGGTGCTGCTGGGCGTAATGGCGTTGATGGCCGTAATGGTAGTAATGGTTCCGATGGCGCTGACGGTGTTGGCATTGCACTTGTGGAACAGCGTGATGATAAGTCATTTTGGATTACGCTCACCAACGGGCAAGAAACTGAAATAGAATTGCCAGTTGCTAAACCGCTTGGTTCATTCGGCGGTGGAGGCGGTGGTGCAAAGAGGCTGTCAGATTTAGATGACGTTGTTATAACAGACCTTTCTGACCTTGACGTTTTGCAGTATAACGCATCAACATCAAAATGGATAAATACCGCTGGTGTTTTTGATGGCGGAGCTTATTAAGATATTAACCCCGCTATATAGCAATAAAGGGAAGCCACATGGCATTGATGAAGTTTAAGCGCAGCGCGGTTCCGGCCAAAATACCAAGCATTGCTGACCTTGCGCTAGGTGAGCTTGCAATCAATACCTATGACGGCAAGCTATTCCTTAAAAAGAATGATGGCACTGAGGCTATCGTTGAAATTGGCGCTGGTGGCGGCGGAGGCTCTGGAACAGTCACAAGCGTATCTGGAACTGGCAGTGTTAGTGGACTGACGCTATCAGGCACAGTAACCACATCTGGTTCAATAACCCTTGGCGGCACGTTGGCGCTCACATCTGGCGACATCACAGGTGGCTTGGGCTTTACGCCTTACAACGCCACCAACCCTGCTGGATACACAAGCAACGTCGGAACAGTGACTTCGGTATCTGGCACAGGCACAGTCAATGGCCTGACGCTGACAGGCGCAGTCACATCATCGGGAAGTTTGACGCTCGGCGGCACATTGTCAGGCATTGACCTATCGACGCAAATCACTGGCACGCTTGGCATTACTAACGGTGGAACTGGCGCGACCACAGCGGTAAATGCGCGGTCAAACCTTGGTGCTGCTGCATCAGGTGCTAACGCTGACATTACATCATTGACAGGCATCACAGGCGGCATATCATCGCCTGACTTTGTGCAGTTTGACACAACGGCAACTGTCACCCCTGCCACTGGTCGCCTATATTTCAATGATGGTGAAGGTGGTCTTTCCTACACGCTTAAGGGCGGCAATGTTGTTCAAGAAGTAGGGCAATCACAACAGGTGCTTATCTATAACAGCACTGGCGCAGCATTGAGCAAAGGACAGGTCGTTTACAGCAATGGAGCGCAGGGGCAGCGTCCTACTGTTGCATTGGCTCTTGCTACGGGTGACGCAACATCTGCACGGACGCTCGGCATTGTTGCGGAAGCCATTGCGAACGGCGCAGAGGGATGGGTGACCAGCCTCGGCATCATTGAGAACATCAATACATCCGCATTTACTGCTGGCGCACAGCTTTACCTTTCCGGCTCAACGGCTGGGGGATTAACTGCGACCAAGCCTGTTGCCCCGCTTCACATGGTCTATGTTGCGCGTTGTATCAAAAGCCATGCCACATCTGGCCGCTTGTTTGTCACTGTGCAGAACGGATACGAACTGGATGAACTGCACGATGTTTCTGCGGTATCTCCTGCAAACAATGATGGTATATTTTACAACACATCGACAAGCCTGTGGGAAAAGAAGTCTATTGTAACGGCGCTGGGATACACACCTTACAATGCCACCAACCCTGCTGGATATACCACAAATGTAGGCACAGTAACCTCGGTAAGCGGAACTGGAACTGTTAGCGGTTTAACGCTTACAGGCAGTATTTCATCGTCTGGCTCTTTGACCCTTGGCGGCACACTGGCCCTGACATCTGCAAACGTCACTGATGGCCTTGGTTACACGCCTTACAATGCGACAAACCCAAATGGCTATACGTCCAACACAGGAACGGTCACTTCCATTACGGCTGGCACAGGGCTTTCAGGCGGGACAATAACGTCAAGCGGAACCATCGCGCTGGCAAACACTTCGGTGAGCGCAGGAAGCTATACCAACGCAAATATCACGGTGGACGCACAAGGTCGCCTTACTGCTGCATCAAGCGGAAGCGGCGGAAGCACTGCTGTTTCATATCCGCAGAACATACAAAATGGCAACTACACGCTTGTCATCGGTGACGCTGGCAAACACATCTATTCTGCAAACACTGGCGCACAGACAATCACAATACCGACAAATGCGTCGGTTGCGTTTCCGATTGGGACGCTGGTGACGATTGTGAATAGGGGAACAAACCCTATAACTTTGAGCGCATCAGGCGTTTCTATTTTTGTAAACAATTTTCCGGTTCCGCTTCCATCGCCCCAAGTGCAACCAAATAACTCAATTCAGATGCTCAAAACGGCAGAAAATTCTTGGGTTAGTATAATTGGAAATTTCACGGGAAATAACGCTTCAGTTACTTATTTGCTCGTGGGCGGCGGCGGCGGTGGTGGGCGTTACAACAGCAACGGTTCCGGCGGCGGCGGCGGCGGCGGCGGTGGCTTTGTCACAGGAAGCGCCACTTTAACAGGTTTGACTGTCTATACGGTCACTGTGGGTGCTGGGGGAACTGCGTCGGCTGCCACGGGCGATGTAAGTGGAACTAGCGGCGCAAACAGCACCTTTAACGCCTTAACTGCCCTTGGCGGCGGCGGTGGCGGCGGTAATAATGCTGGTTTGGCCGGAGGTTCTGGCGGCGGCGGTTGGTGGCTTGGCGGCGGTGGTGCAGGGCAACAACCCACATCAAGCTCTGGCGGTTTCGGCAACGCTGGTGGTGCTGGTTCGTATCAAAGTGATTTTACACGCATCACAGGTGGTAGCGGCGGCGGTGCTGGCGCTGCTGCCAACAGTTCCTTTAATGGTTCGGCTCAAAATGGCGGCGCTGGTAAAGAAAGCACAATCACTGGCGCGTCTGTCTTTTACGCTGGTGGCGGTGCTGGTGGAAGCACATATGGTTCCGGCGTAGGCGGCATTGGCGGCGGCGGCAATGGCTCTGCGACAACTGGAACGAATGGCGGCACGAACACGGGTGGCGGCGCTGGTTCAAACGCAAACGGCGGCTCTGGTGTAGTAATTATTTCATCAGCAGTTGCTGCTGTTTATACAACTGGTTCTCCTGTCGTAACGACTTCCGGCGGTCTCACGATTTATACATTCACTTCGTCCGGCACGATTGCATTTTAAGGACATCATATGGCTCATTTTGCAAAGGTTATCCACGGGGTTGTCACAGAGGTTCTGGTTATCGACCAAGACGTTATCGACACGGGACTATTTGGCGACCCATCGCTTTGGGTGCAGACATCATACAACACTTATGGCGGTCAGCATCCCGAAGGCCGTCCGCTGCGTATGAATTACGCTGGCGTCGGTTATACATACGATGCAGAGCGCGATGCCTTTATTGCGCCACAGCCGTTTGCTTCATGGACGCTAAACGAAGATACCTGCCTGTGGGATGCGCCAACACCATATCCTAATGATGGCAAACCATATTACTGGGATGAAGCTACATTGGCATGGGTTGAGGTAGAAGCGCCTACGGCATGAACGTATCGGACAAACTCCTTGACCTTTTGACCATCAGGCAGCTTCTTTTGGAGCGGATTATTGCTGGCGAAAACATTGCGTTGAATAAGCAACTGGATAGCATTGCTGCGGAAATCACCAAGGCGCTAAAAGGAAAAGAGCTAACTGAATATCAAGGCAAGCGTCTTGATAAGGCAATAGCAGAACTAACTAGCATCATGAAGCTGGATGCGCCTGACCTTGCTGGCATTGCTACATCTGAAGCGTCATTTATGAACGGCGCGTTTGCCAGTGTAGGCATTGACGCTGTATTGCCAGCCACAAGCGTTATCGCAGAGATAGCCAAGTCATCGCTCACGCAGGGCGCTACCATTGGCAGTTGGTTTAGCCAATTAAACGAAACCGCACGTTTTAACATTAACCGCGCCGTGAAGAATGGCGTTAGCCTTGGCTTGACCAATGCACAGATTGCTAAGTCTATTATGGGGACTGGTGACAAAGGCAGTGAACCTATGGCCAAGGCACGGCGCGATGCAATGGCTATCACGCGCACAGCAACGCAGACTGTAGCCAATGACGTTCGCATGGCAAGCTACATGGAGAACGCTGACATCATCAAGGCCGTGCAATGGGTATCAACGCTGGATAGCCGCACAACTGAAATATGTATGGCACGTTCTGGAAAGACTTGGACATTTCCAGACTTTAAGCCTATCGGCCACAGCATACCGTGGAATGGTGGGCCACCTGCACACTGGGCTTGCCGTTCAACATCTATTCCCGTTACGCGCTCAATGGCAGAGATAACGGGCAAGGCTGAAGACCAGATTGCGCCGCGCACTCGTGCAAGCATGGATGGCGCTGTAGCCCAAGATTTAACCTTTGACCAATTCCTAAAGAACAAGCCACCTGCCTTTGCTGACGAAATGCTAGGCAAGGGCCGTGCTGAACTTTGGCGGTCAGGCAAGATAACTTTAAGCCAGCTATTAGACCAGCGCGGCAATCCTTTGTCATTAACACAATTAGAAAGCAAATACGGGAAACCATGACGTTATAGTCAAACATTTCTAAATGTGTTAATAGCAAGCTAACGCGGAGGCAGAGCCAAAGCGCCAACCGCCCCAGAGGGGCAACAAAGTCCAGAGGACAAACCTATGAGTGAAGATAAAATTGCAGAGTTAGAAGCAGCGATTGAGGTTCTTAGCGCAAAGAATAATCAGTTGCTGGGTGAAGTTAAGGTAGCAAAGGCGAAAGCCAAAGGTGCTGAAATAGACCCCGCCGAATATGCAGCGTTGCAGAATGAAAATGAAACGCTCAAATCGGAGCTAACCAAGACCACAAAGGAAAGCGCCAAAGCGATTGAAACATTGCAGACCAGTTTGTCAGAGAAAGACGGCGCGTTGCAATCATATTTAATCGACAATGGCCTCAACGATGCGATGCTGAAAGCAGGTATCAAGCCAGAATTCATGTCGGCTGCAAAGGCGATGTTGAAGGCCAATACCAAAGTGACGGCAGAGAATGGTCAATATTCCGCACTCATGGGTGACAAGCCGTTGCTTGATGCAATTACTGAATGGGCCGCTAGTGACGAAGGCAAGCACTTCGTTTCTGCTCCCGCAAATTCTGGTGGTGGAGCCACTGGCGGAAACAGTAGTGGCACACCTATCGCACCCAAGGGCAACCTAGGCGGTGATAAAGGGCAGCGGGTAAACGCAATTAAAAATATGTTCCCTGACCTACCATAAGGATTTTGAGTTATGTCACTTTCGCAAATGAAAGTATTCAATGAATACGTAATGCCAGCTACCATTGAGACGCTGGCTCAAATGGTCGATAAGTTTAATGGTGCATCTAACGGCGCAATCCGTTTGACCACCACTGGCTTTGACGGCGACTTCTATCAGGAAAGCTTCTTCGCTGCCGTGCATAGCGCACAGCGTCGCGTTGACCGTTACGCAAACCAAGCTTCAGCTACTGCAACCGACCTGACGCAGCTTCAGTTGAACGGTGTTAAGGTTGCTGGCGGCTTTGGCCCAATCCGCTTTGAGCCTTCGCAGCTTACATGGTTGCAAAAGCCTACTTCGGAAGGCATTGAAGTTGCATCGCGTAACTTTGCTGAAGCTTTGATGGCTGACCAGTTAAACACCGCAATCGCTGCTCTTGTTGCTGCAATCGCCAACCAAGGCAGTGCAACGACTGTAGACGTTTCGGCTGATGCTGCTGTAACCTACGGCACGATGAACTCCGCCAACGCTTTGTTCGGTGACAATTCGTCCAGCATCGTTGCTAACGTAATGAACGGCTCTGCATATCATAAGCTGATTTCGCAGAACCTGACCAACGGCGCACAGTTGTTCGTTGCACAGAACGTTCAGGTTGTTGACATCCTTGGCCGTCCAGTCATCGTGACTGACGCCCCTGCGTTGTATGCTGCTGGCACGCCCAACAAGTCAAAGGTTCTTGGCTTGGCTGATGGCGCTGCTGTCGTTTATGATGGCGGTGACGTTATCAGCAACATCGAAACCAGCAATGGTCAGACCCGTATCGAGACCACGATGCAGGTCGATTACACCTTTGGCGTAGCCTTGAAGGGTTATAGCTGGGATGTTGCCAACGGCGGCAAGTCGCCAACGGATGCAGAGCTTGCAACTGGTTCCAACTGGGACAAGGTTGCCACCTCCATCAAGCACACTGCTGGTGTTCTTGCTATCGGTGACGCTGACGCATAAGAGTAAAGGAATGGGGCTGTCGCTAATGACAGCCCCTAACCTTATTAAAAGGATTGTTTATGGCTAAAATCATTTATGAGCCGCATCCCATTAGCCCTGCACGCAAAGCTAAATTGCAGGCAGAGGGCTATAAAATCATTGATGCTATTTTTGCTCCAGCCGGAACGCCAGTGCATCAAAAGTTAGACATAGAAGAATATGTCGAGCAAGCCGCTGAACTTGAAGTTGAAGTAGAACTTGAAGTGGTAGATGAGCCTGAAGAAGATGCGCCAGAGGCGTATGAAGCTAAGGAACCATCATCTAAGCCATCAAAGCGTGGCCGTCCCAAAAAGGATTAATACATGGCATTCGTAGTCGAAACAGGTTCTGGTGTTCCAAACGCCAATAGTTATGCCAGCGTTTCGGCTGCGGATGGCTATGTTGCTGACCGTGGCATTGCTGGCTGGTCAACGCTTTCAACCACACTAAAGGAACAGGCGCTGATAAATGCGACTGATTACCTTGAGGCTACTTACCGCGATGCGTGGAAGGGCAACCGCATCACGGCAACGCAATCGCTATCATGGCCGCGCTCTAACGTAATTGTGGATGGCTTCCTGCTAGATGCAAACATCGTGCCAACGCCTGTAGTTTATTCCTGCATTGAAATGGCTATCCGCGCTGCTGGCGGTGAAACGCTAATCGCTGACCAAGGCCAGAGGGTAAAGCGCGAAAAGATTGACGTAATTGAGATTGAATATCAAGATTATTCAGACCCAACGCAGCGTTACCCATTCGTCAACCGTATGTTGTCGGCTTACCTGCTTTCGTCATCTGACGGCAGCTTTGCACAGGTAAGAATAAACAGAGTATGAGCGCACAGGCACAAACTGCTGCTAGACTGCTTGCCAAATATGGTGAGGCTGTAACTGTCACCTTTACGGATTGGGCAGAATACGACCCTATAACTGGCGCAGACGTTGGCAGTAGCACTACAAGCACGGTCAATGCCGTTGGCTACCCGTCCAAGTATCACACCAAGGACATAGATGGGGTAGTAATTCAAGCGGGTGATATACGGTTTGTTATGGAGCTAATTACTCCAGAGCCTGTGATTGGTTGCCTTATTGAAATTAATGGCACAACCTATCGCATCATGGATATTCAAAGCATTCGGCTATCAGGCCAAGACGTTATCTTTATTTGTCAGGTGAGGGCAAACTAATGCAAATAGGCACACGAGTTTGGTTTCCGTCTGATTGGAATGTAGGCACGCTGGATAGCGTCCTGCACAATACGCATGGCGAAGTTATAGCTTATATCCTTTTGCTAGATAATGGCGAAAAAGTGGCGGTAGATATGCAAATAGCGGAGCCTTTCGATGAGCCTTACTAAAATTGGCGCTGCACTATCAACACAACTGGCGACCCTAGACCTGCCAACAGCGTGGGAAAACTCGCGCTTCAAGCCTACTGCGGGGCAAGTTTATCTTGCTGAAAGCCTTATAGCTGGCAACACTATTGCCGTAGGCTTTGCAAACCAAGCGTCAGATGAATATGGCGGCATCTATCAAGTGCTGGTTTATTCACCTGTAGACGTTAGCAAGGGCATTGGCCGCTCAACTGCTGACACTGTTGCCGCTGCTTTTGTGCGTGGTGACAGGTTGGTTTATGATGATGTGACCGTGACCATCCTATCAACGTCACAATCCGCTGCATTCATGTCTGGTGACCGCTGGGTAATTCCAGTGTCAGTTACATACAGGGCGTTTCTGTGAGCACATTTGCGCTAGACATAAGCAAGTTTGTAAAAAAGGCTGAAGGCAACGCCGATAAGGTGGTGCGTGAAATTTGCCTTAATTTACTTAAAGACATAGTTTACGACACTCCCGTAGATAGCGGTAGGGCCAAGGCTAACTGGTTTACCTCTATAGGCTCACCGTCAAATCAAACCATTGAATTTGAGGGCGGTAAGTCACCGGCTGAAAGCTTGGCTATTGGCCGTGCCATGCCAGATATTGCCAAGGCTACTGGTAACGTATTTTGGATTAGTAACAATTTGCCATACATATACCGCCTTGAATACGAAGGGTGGTCTAAGCAAGCGGAACGTGGTATGGTGCGAATTGCTATTGATAACATGAAGCGCGATTTGCGGTGATTTGTTTATCATTCGCAAAGAGTTTTTTTGGTAACTTCATGCATGGAGATTTTTAATGTCTGATATTGTTTCTTCGGTTGGAACGATTGTTTCCGTTTCCGCCACTGCCCCTGCGACTTATGACGCAACGGGCTTTGCTGCTCTTACTTGGTCTGCTTGCGGTGAGCTTTCTGACTTGCCAGCGTTCGGCGCAGAGGCTGCTCTTGCTACTCACACGCCACTTGGCACGGGTATCGTTGCTAAGCGCCGTGGTTCGCTGAACTATGGTTCGGTTACGCTTGCAATGGCTTCGTCCTTTGCTGATACAGGCCAAGGCGTATTGAAAACTGCTGGTGAAGCCGCTGCTGGTGTCGATGCTCAGGTTTCGGTTAAGGTAGCTCTCGTAACTGGTGAAATTCAGTATTTCACTGCTCAAGTTATGTCATACAAAACGAATGTCGGTAACGCTGACGCCATCACTATGGCTGAAGTTACACTTGAAATTGACAATTCGGTCGTTAAAGTAGACTAACGACACAAAAGCTTCCCTGCCGTGGCTGCGTCCGACTACGGCAGGGGAGAACTTTAATCGGACGCATCGGATGGAGTTTTAATATGTCTTTTGACTTAAATTCACTAAAGCCAGTAATGGCTGATGACGGCGCTGTTCTTAATATCGTGCATCCCGAAACGGAAGAAGTTATTGAGGGCATGACTGTCACGCTGCTAGGGCAGGACAGCAAAGTTTATCGCAAGCTTCAAATGAGCAAGCAACAGGCGGCATTGAACCGCATGGCAAAAGGCAAGAAGGCTCTTGACCTTGATGCTGAAAAGCTTTCGGAAGATAGCATTGACGATTTGGTCAAGCTTACAACGGCATGGGCTGGATTTACCCTTGATGGTAAAGACCTTGAATGCACACCTGAGAATGTCCGCACAGTCTATGCTGATTGGTCGTGGATTAAAGAACAGGTGCAGGAGTTTGTTGGCAATCGCGCCAACTTTTTTCGCGCAAACGATTGAGCAACTAACCACATTCGTCAAGCACGCTGCTTGGCTGAACACAATACCGTCGAAGGCTAAACGCCCAAGGCGCGAAACCAAGTCGGACGCCATGCCTCATATTGAGGCTGGCGCTCACTTGCTTGAAATCTTATTTGAGGTTGGCCCTGCCAAACCATCTGGAATGGGTGGGCAAATTGGCATTGATGAAATTGACCTTGTTGCATGGCAATACAACCAAGGCATTAGCCTAACACCTTGGGAGGCCAAGGCTATCCGCACGCTATCCAAAGAATATGCGTATATGCTGGGACAGGCTAGTGAAGCTCATTGCCCACCGCCTTGGGTAGACCCGTCTATCATGACAGAAGAACGGCGGCAGAAAATTGCTAATGCGATGTCTTCTTGGTCTGATAAAATCAATGCAAGCAAGACAAAGGCGTAAAATTACGCTATAAGCGTTCATCATTCAGCGAGGTTATAGCGTGGCAGATTTAGCAAACCTACGGATTGGCGTTGATAGCCGCGAAGTTAAGGGCGCAACAAGTGACCTTGATAAACTATCTCGTGCGTCTGGAAATGCAGAGCGTTCTAATGGCACTCTGGCAAATTCATTCGTAGGTTTGCGCGGCATTTTAGCCAGCATTGGCTTTGCTGCAATGGCTCGTGAAGTCATTGTAATGGCTGACACATATAACCGCATGAGTGGTCAAATTGCTTTGGTTACAAACAACGCAAAAGAGCTTGCTCAAACAGAGCGTGCATTGTTTGCAATGTCACAAAATACAAGGGTGGGTTATGAAACAACAGTTTCACTGTATACCCGCTTGGCGCGTTCAACGGAAAATTTAGGCGTAAGCCAAGCATCTGTGTTGCGCGTTACAGAAACAATTAACAAAGCAATGATTGTATCTGGAACTAGTGCAGAACAGGCATCTGGCTCATTGATGCAGTTGGGCCAAGCCTTTGCCTCTGGAACTTTGCGTGGCGATGAACTTAACTCTGTTATGGAGGGTATGCCTCGCGTTGCTCAAGCTATTGCTGAAGGCATGGGCATTACAGTTGGTGAGCTTCGCAAGCTTGGCGCACAAGGGAAATTGACGGGTGCTGAAGTCTATACGGCCCTGTTGAAAATGGGCGCTGATATTGACAGCGAATTTTCTAAAATGCCAATGACAGTAGCGCAGTCAATGACAGTGCTTAAAAATTCATTGATGCTATTCATTGGCGACCTAGATAACGCCACAGGATTTACCGCCGCCCTAGCCAATGGCGTTGTTTACTTATCTAATAACTTAACTCAAATAATGACAGTTGTTGCAAGTGCGGCGGCTGGAGTTGCCGCCTACTATGCGGCTGTCGGTATTGCCACCGTTTACAATGCGGCGCTGTCAGTCTCACTGTTTACAGCGTCAGGCGCTACATCATTCTTTACCGCTGCTATAACCGCATTAAATTCAGCCATGCTGCTAAATCCCGCTGTTTGGTTCGCTGCGGCAATCGCAGGTTTGGCCTATGTCTTTATTTCCTTGGGAAGCAATACTAAACTCGCAAATGAAGAATTGAAGCGCAATGCTGAGCTTGCTGAAATTGCTGGAGTTTCACTAACGGCTCAAAGTAAAGCCGCAATGAAGGCTGCGAATGAAGCCGCTGGCCTTGGAACGCAAAGTCAATCTGCATCAAATCACACATTTACTTTTACCAAAGAGCTTAACAAATCAACTGTTGCGCTTCGTGACCAAGCACGCGCTGCTAGGGAAGCTGCTATTGAGATACTTAAAAAGCAGTTGGTTGAAAGCCAAGGAATTGAAAAGCGCAATTTAGATTTAACTATACGGGGCAGGGGCCTTAACGCTTCATCTGGATATGAAAAACTAGGCCAAGGCGATGTTTTGGGCGCGGCTAGTGAATTTGGGCAAAACTTTAACGCTATATTGCAGAACCTATTATCTGGTGGCCGCATAACTAGGGATGCCGTTACAAATTACCAACAAGCCGCAATGAACTCTATGGGCTTGCAAAAGCAAATTGCTGAGGCTTTGCGTGAGCCGATAGGCATGGGTGATTTGCCGCAAGCAGTAACTGGTATAAATAAGGTTGCCGAAGCCGCCAAAAAAGCAGTTGACCCGCTAGAAAAGTATCGGAATGCGCTTGAGCAAATGAAAATTGAGGGCGAAAAAATTGGCATGACATCAGAGCAAGCCAAAGCCTATGACATTGAAAAATTGGCAGTTGAGGCGCTTGCAGCGGGAAGCGAAAACTTGGCTAAACAAATTTTGGCAGTTGGTGATGCCAATGCTAAAAAACAGGCGCAATATGATGCAACTCTAATGGCAAATAACTATAAATTAGAAGCAGAGGCCGTTGGCAAAACATCAATTGAATTAAAGCAATTAGAGATAAACCAAAAGGCTGCAACAGTTGCTGCGGGACCATTGCGCGATGCAATCATTGCTAATGGTGCGGTTCTTATTGCCAATTTGCAAGCAGTAGAAAATAAAAAGAAGGCTGACGAACTTGGTAAAGAGGCAACCGATAAATACAAAAAAGCCTTAGAGGAATTTAATGGTTTAAAAATTGACATAAACTTTGACGCTATATTTGGCAGCGCAGGCAAGGCTATGGGTGGCGTTGTCAGCGTGTTTGACAAGATGCTTGAGCGTCAGGAAAAATACAATGACCTTGTAAAGCTTGGCTTTAAAGATGAGGCTGAACGTGCGGCAGCGCAACAGCGCAATTCGCGTTTGCAAATTAACCAATACGCAAACCTAGTTAGTTCGGCTAAGGGCTTCTTTAAGCAAGGAACAACTGGCTACAAGGTTATGGGAGCCGCTGAAAAGGCGTTCCGTTTGGTTGAGCTTGTTATGGCTGCGAAAAGCGCGGCAATCAAAATTGGGCTTATTGCTGGAACCACCACTGCTGTTGTTGCTGGGGCTGCAACTGAAACCGCTGTAACTGCGGCGGCTGAAGCTACGAAAACTGGAGCAACGCTGGCTGGCGCTGCTGTGCGTATACCTGTTAAAACTGCAGAGGGTGCAGCATCAATATTCAGCGCGTTAGGGCCGTGGGGCTTTCCTGTTGTTGCCGCTATGATTGGCGTCATGGCTGCGCTAGGTTTTGGCGGCAAAAGTGTGTCACAACCAAGCATTCCAAATGCGGAGGAAATGCAAGCCGCACAAGGCGCTGGAAGCGTGCTGGGCGATAGCACTGCCAAGTCTGATAGCATTAACCGTGCGCTTGAAATCATGGCTGAGAATAGCAACAGCGACCTTGAGTATAGCAACCAAATGCTGTTGTCTTTGCGCTCAATTCAAAACAACATGGCTAACCTGTCGAACAATGTTGCCAAGCAAATATCAGTTAGCGGCGGAATGTTCGATACATCTGGACAGCGTTTGGGCAAAACAGGCTCTGGAGGCATTCTTGGAATGTTTGGTTCTAGCACAACCCGTGAACTGCACGACCTTGGCATTGAAATTGTATCGTCGTCGATTGCTGAAATCATCGCTGGCGGGGTTAGCGGCAACACATACCAAGTCGTTCAAGAAGTCAAAAAGAAGTCTGGCTTGTTTGGTATCGGTGGCAGCACAAGAACCACCTATCAAACAACCACAGGCAATATTGACCAAGACGTTCAAAATTCAATTACGGGCGTTATTGCAAGCTTGCGTCAGGGCTTGATTGACGGCGCTGACGTTATAGGCTTGCAGGGCGCACAGGCTATCCTTGATAGTTTTGAGGTTAACATTGGCAGGATTAGCTTGTCTGGGCTGACAGGTCAGGAAATTGAGGAACAGCTTAACGCTATTTTCTCTAAGGTTGGCGACCAAATGGCTGGTGCTTTGCTGCCATCGTTGACTGAGATGCAGAAGATTGGTGAAGGGCTGTTTGAAACCTTTGCACGGGTAGCGCGTGAGTATCAAGTTGTAGACGTTACCTTGGCCTCTATTGGCAAAGAGTTTGGGGCTGTAGGCATCGCAAGCGTGGCGGCGCGTAGCGCATTGGTGCAGATGTTTGAGAGCCTTGACCAGTTTGTTGAGCAGACCAATTATTTCCGTGATAACTTCCTGACAGAGGCGGAACAGCTTGCACCCGTAACACGGGCTGTGGCTGCTGAATTGCAACGTCTTGGCTTATCTTCTATCTCAACTATGGAGCAATTTAAGCTTGCGGTTCTTGGCCTTGACCTTACAAGCACGGCAGGGCAGGAAACCTATGCAGCACTTCTGCAATTAGCTCCAGCCTTTAAGAAAGTGGCTGACGCTCAAACTGCTTTGGCCGAACAACAAATTGCAGATGCTAAGGCCGTTGCTGACGCTGCTCAAGAAGCGGCTAAAGCTATTCAAGATTTGCAGACTAAACGCACATCAATGGAAATAGAACTTTTGGATGCGCAAGGTTACGCAACAGAAGCTCTGGCTGCACGGCGCGAACTTGAACTAGCCGCTATGGATGAAACCTTGCGCGGGTTGCAACAACAAATTTATGCAGCGCAAGATGCAAAGGCGGCGAGTGATGCTGCGGCACAATCGGCGAAGGCTGCGGCAGAGGAAAATGCGCGTC
>OCVQ010000506.1_pt1 | contig 36170 bp, 35 predicted proteins | sample 1539061 | NCBI WGS metagenome assembly OCVQ01 (sample SAMEA3355526, study PRJEB22509) | marine metagenome | biome: marine; feature: river plume; material: water | place: USA | collected 2010-08-08 | depth 0.5 m | reverse complement strand
TCTTATTTGAGAAAGATAAGAGATATTTTCAAGAAATAAACATATTATGTTATACATGTATTTAAGAAGCATATCACCATATTATAGTAGACTTAACTAATACCTTACAGGGACAATATCTGACTCATAATATTCAATATCTATTTTATTAAAATCTGATGCCATCTTTGAAAACCCAGAAACACAGTTTGCAAATATTTTCGTAGAATTAGACAAAACATAGAACTCGAACACAGTATTTTTAATTTGTTCATCACTAGTATTCGTCCATGTAGTATGTCCTATCTTAAGATCTAAACACTGTAATTTGTTAAACTTTTTGGACATCATTTTTTTAAATACCATTGAATCACTGAACAACATTACGGAATTATTATCATTAAACAGGTTGTTTACCATATTATCAAAATTAGTTTGTTCAAACGGTCTTGAATCATGTGGAACTTGCTTGACCGAGCTTGCAGCCTCTATATGTTTATCTCCTCTACGTATATGAAGTGATACATATTCTTCACTAATATTATTATCTTTCTTCATTTGATAAATATCATCTGAAAATGTAAATAGATCAGAAATATTGTATCTATCTACAATATCATATATTTGTAGATCGTAAAATATAACTGGTGAAACTTGAATAGTAGAATTATTATCTATACTATGAATAAGTTGTTCAATATGATTATAGTTTTCAGCTGAAACTATCGAAGAATTAGCTAACTCTTCGGCCTCAATATATATATGTTCGCATTTTGGAAGAAGATACTTTGTTATTGGATTATCTGATTTTAAAAAACATATTCGTATATCGTATTTTATTGCAGTATCTAATGCACAAACAAAAAACTTAATCATATCTCCAATTCCACCATTCGTTAAAGGGAAACGAAATAATAACTTCTTTTGTTTTTCAAGTATGGTAGAAAAGTAACTATCAAGATTCATATCTATTTGGTTATACCATTATATATCTATATGTAAATATATACATAATTAATAATCACTTAGATAGTTCTTAGTCATCATACATACTGTAGTTATTATGAAAGTTTTAGTTACTGGAGGGTCTGGCATGGTTGGAAATTGTATTAAACATGAATGTGGAAATTATAAAGACGACGTATTTATTTTGTTGTCATCAAAAGATGGTAATCTTACTAACCGAGAAGAAACTAACACTATTTTTGAAAAGTATAGACCAGATTATGTTATTCATTTAGCTGCAAATGTTGGAGGATTATATAAGAATATGAAATATAGAGTAGAAATGTTACGAGATAACTTACTAATGAATGAATACGTGTTAGAAATGTGCAACAAGTATAATGTTCAAAACGGTATATTTTGTCTATCTACTTGTATATTTCCTCCCAACCCTTCTAAATTTCCTATGACAGAAGAAATGATGAATGAATCGCCTCCTCATCCATCAAATGCAGGTTATGCTTTTGCAAAAAGATTATTAGAAACACAATGTTCAAACTACAATGAACAGTTTGGTCGAAAATATATTTGTATAACTCCCGTAAACCTATATGGCCCGCATGACAACTTCAATCTTGAGGATTCACATGTAATTCCAGGAATTATACATAGAATGTATTTGGAAAAAAACAAAGAATCCAACTTTATTATGTATGGAACGGGAACTCCTATGAGACAGTTTTTATATGCTCCAGATTTTGCACAAATAATATTAAAGTTTGTGTATGATTATTCTGGTGAGCATACAAATATTATATGTTGTAATGAAGAAACTACGGTTAAAACAATAACAGAAAAAATACATAAACTTATGAATATGAAAGGATGCATTGTTTCAGATATAAGTAAATCGGATGGATGTATGAGAAAAACTGTGTCTAATGAAAGATTTAATAGTATATTTCCCGATTTTAACTATACAAATATTGACGATGGATTAAAACAAACCATAACATGGTTTATTGAAAATTATGACACTTGTAGAAAATAAGGTGTATATATCTTCTAATCTATTATCCATGATTTACATACTAATTTACATACTAATTTGTATATAAAAACATTACGTTACATATAATTATGCAGGGAAATCGTATTCTTTTAATTGGTGGGTCAGGTTCACTTGGAAATGCATTCATCAAGAAACATCTAAAAAACAATGAGATTTATGTATACTCTCGCGACGAATGCAAACACTGGACCATGCAACTTCAATATAATAATCACCCCAACCTCAAGTTCATCATCGGTAATGTATGCAACAAGGAAAAAATACAACAGACAGTATTACGCCACAACTTTCATATTATCATTAACGCTGCAGCAATGAAACACATTGACAAGTGCGAATACGAAAGCAACGAGTGCATCGATACAAATATCAATGGACCACAGAATCTTATTAATGTTATTGAAAACTTCAAGAACGAACTTACCAATCTAAAATGTGTTTGTTTCATTAGCACAGACAAAGCATGCAGTCCTGTAAACATATATGGAATGTCAAAAGCAATTGCCGAGTCATTATTTGTAGAAAAGTCCAAATATATTGATAATATTAAGTTTGTTTCAGTACGTTATGGTAACGTATTGAACTCAAGAGGAAGTATCATTCCAATGCTTCACGAACTAGGGAAAAATCCAGATGTAACCCATTTTAAATTAACCGATGACAGAATGACGCGGTTTGTTATGACATTAGAGCAAAGTGTGTTGTTAATAGAACAAGCAATTAATAATGGTGAAAGTGGTGATATTGTTATACCGAAACTAGTTTCATGTAATATAAAGGACTTACTAGAAATATTTTCAGAACTATATAATAAGCCAATTACAAAAATCCCTCTACGACCTGGCGAAAAGATGTTGGAGTCCCTTATTAACGAGACACAATCACTACGACTAGTAAGAGATGAAGTTACTGAATATATGTTTATTAAACCACCTTACAAGCAGGTTATATCTAACTGTGAAGTTCAAGACTATAACAGTAAAATTAATCCTCTAACTAAGATTGAACTGAAACAATATCTACATGAACTTAATCTAATTACGTTAACAGATGAAGAAGTTGTTCAAGGTGTTACGCCAGGTATGCTTATGAAAAAATAAGTTTGATTATAGGCATAAACGAGAAAACTAAAATAATGTTACATATGTTGTATCTGGTGTAGAATTAGGAATAAAACATTGTGTCGATGCAACAAATAATTCGGACGTATTATTCGTATAATCATTAGATAACGTATGAATTATGTTTGGATAAATCTTAACCTTATCATTTGTTTGTGAATAATAAAGAAATAAAACATCAGGATCGTCTTGGTGTGCAAAAGCATACACAACCCTTCCCGAGTTTGTATAAAACTCTTCTATTTGTTTACTATGGTAATGATTTCCTCTAACAGAACCTTCTGTAATAGTAATTTTATATAATCGGGACGATTGCAAATCACTTATTTCCACCATTTCACCTCTTGGTTGTTTTAATGTAGATAATTTTTTTATGTCGACATTGTCTTTTATCCTATAAAATATGGACATTTGTCGTTCTACTTCTTTTATTTTATCCGATAAGTTTTCATCTATAACTACAACTTGCTCATTATCTACTCCATTTAATACGTTTGGATAGTCATGATACACATTTGAAACGATAGATATCTGTTTTGGTAAATTATTGTCATACACTAATTCACCCAATTCTTTCATTGATACAGTATTATTAGAAACGATATTAAACGTCCCGCTTACTTTTTCGTGTGAAATACTTAATATTTTTGTAATTAATCCATCAATTGATAACATGTTGCGATAACTATTATCATTTAACTTAGTTATTTTCTCATGATTGTAAATCTTTTCGTAAATGATACTTGATAATATATTATTGTAATACGGAGGGCAGTCATACCCGAAAATATTTGACGGTCTTACAATAGCAAGTTTTGAACTAGAATAATTCTTTCGTAAAAAGTTTTCTCCTTGAAGCTTTGTAGTAATAAACCATCGTGTCTGTTCTGGAAGGTCAGACAACTCTTTATTTTGAAAACCACATACCATAAGAGACGATACATGAATAAAAAATGGATAGGATTGTAATGTTTGTACAACTTTCTTGACAAATGACACATTTGCTTCTTCATAATCTTCATATAAAGTTGACCTATTTATACCACAAAGATTTATAACAATATCGTCATTTGTGGCATTTTCAAGAACACTAATATCATCATGACTACAAAGCAATACTTTATGTTTATTTGCTCGTTTCAGATTTATATATATGTGACGACCAATAAAGCTATTCGCACCAATAATAAAAACAGCCTTTTTATCTGAAAACTCTGACATATATAAACAATCAATATAAATACATTTAAATACATTTTATCTTTAACAATAATGAAGAAAAAGCTTGTTATTGTTATAGGCACTCGTCCAGAAATTATTCGATTATCTGCTATTATTAATAAATCACGAAAATACTTTGATGTTACACTAGTTCATACAGGACAAAATTATGATTATAATTTAAATGATGTATTTTTTAAAGATTTGTCGATCGAAGCACCCGAAGAATATTTAAACTGTTCTCGAGACAACCTTGGTCATACAATTGGTGACGTAATATCTAAGTCATATGACTTATTTTTAAAAATTAAACCAGACGCAATACTTGTAGATGGAGATACAAATAGTTGTCTTAGTGTATATAGTGCCAAAAGACTAAAAATACCTATTTTTCACTTTGAAGCTGGCCACCGCTGTTTTGATTTAAATCTTCCCGAAGAAATAAACAGAAAACTTGTTGATCATCTTGCAGATGTTAATATTTGTTATACGGAACATGCACGTAGAAATCTTTTAAGTGAGAACTGTAAAACAGAATATACGTTTGTAGTTGGTTCTCCAATGAGAGAAGTTCTGATGAATATTTATGACAAAATACAACTATCTATTGCATTAAAGAAACATAACTTAACGAAAAAAGAATACTTTGTATGGAGCTCTCATAGAGAAGAAAATGTCACAATCGAAACCAACTTCTTTGATATGATAAATTCTTTAAATAACATAGCAACGATATACAATAAAAAAATATTCTTTCCTGCACATCCCCGAACAAAAAATATGATAGAAAAACATAACATTACTCTTCATACAAATATTATATTGTCTGAACCTATTGGTATTATTGATTACTGTCATCTTCAAATGAACTCTATTTGTGTTATATCTGATAGTGGAACATTAACTGAAGAAACAGATATACTTCGTTTCAAAGGTATTATGTTGAGAACTTCTACTGAAAAACCGGAAGGTATTGAAAATGGGACAGTTACAGTTGGAAATATCAAATGGGATAGCTTACAAACTGCTGTTGATTTAGTAATAAATACTGAAATGAATAATCATGATAAAATACCTGATTATATATGTGAAACAGTATCAGATAAAGTATGTAAAATTATTATTGGTTATACTGATATTATAAACAAGTTTGTCTGGAGAAAAATATAATTAAAAATCATAATAATCTGTACAATAAAAGTATACATTATTAAAGGCTGGTAATTACTGTGAATACTTTGCAATAAACTTATCAACTAAGCACTTTGGTGTCTTTCTGGCACATTCTATATTTAATTTGTTACAATATTGCTTAGATGCAGTGGCTCCATTAAACCAGTGAATGCCAAACACATCATTTGAAGTCTCAAACTCTTCAATTGTTCTATCTTCTTGAACATATAGGTTATCCAGTTCATTCCATTTAATTGGTAAATAACAGTTTGCATCTCCAAAAAATAATTCGGATAATTTCATTTGTTTTAGAATATCTTTTGCCCCCATATAAGTTTGCTTATTAAAAATAAACTGGAACATTTGACAACCAAGACTTTGATAACTATCTGGATTATAAAATATATCAATATTTTTGATAATAGTTCCGAGAATGCTATTATTCTTTTGTGCCAAAAATAGACCTACTGGAAAAATATTATAATCCCTTCCTTTGATTGGATATCTATATAAAACCATACTCTTATTTGCATTCTTACCACACATCTTTTCTACATGATACTTTTCAACATTTCCAGTATAAATAATATCGAAATCACTCCAAAGACCACCGTACTTATTTAAAACATATAATCGAAAGAAATCACTTTTGATAATTTCAGATGCATTCTTGTGTGTAAATTGTAATTTATCAGTGTCAATATAATGAATAGTCAAGTTATGTATTTTCTTTAATTCATCAAAATAATCCCTTCCAGTATATTCTTCTTTTTGTTCATCACCCTTCCATGACTTTATTTTAGTAGGATTTTTAGGACAAAAGACATTCAATCTCCATGCCGTATGATGACGGTTAAATGAAATAATAGTCATTAAGTTAAGATATGAAAAGTTGGAACCATCCCAGTAAAAATGTGCAAGTTTTGGAAAAGGAAAACTATATTTATTATGTGCTTCTATATATTTTGCCATTAGATTTTTGTTTTTTTCAATAAGTGACATATGTTGCTCCTTGGTAAACTTAGATTCTGCATCACGAGCATGCCATTGATGAATAACAAACCCTGCTTCTGGTGGAAGTGTTTTAATGTCGAGTTTCATCTTATGTTTAATTGATAGTAAAATCTCATCGTCATCGTACCATGCACCCTGTGCAAGTGCTTCATCAAATCCACCAAGTAATTTTAAATTATCATTCATCATTGCTGCACAAAAATGAAAGTGGACCTCTCGACGAGTTGGGTGATTATACCAACAAGGTACATTCAGATTGTTGTATTCTTGGTCATTTATAAGATTAATATTGTTTAATAAACGAACAGTAAGTTCTTCACTCGTACAATTATAACACGAAAAGGCAATGTAATTATTATAAGTTAATGTGCTATTTAATTTACCAAGCAAGTTGCCGAAATGAATACACTCGGGGTTCTGTATCATAACAATCTTTCCCTTGGCGGCGCGGAACCCCTTATTGTATACAGTCGACGGATTAATGCGATTGCCTTTTTCTTCTGCAGATATTTTAATTAGATTGATTGGGAACTTATACTGTTTTACCAAGTCGTCTAAAGCGTGCTCTGGTGTACTATTGTCATCAACAATTACTACCTCGTAATTATATGCACCATATGACTCCTTAAACTTGTCGAGAGTTCGTGTAAGTTGCGGACGGCGGTTGTAGTAGCCCATCACGATAGAAAAATCATGTTCGTATTCAAACATCTTGATAGCCTACTGTGTTGCTTTCTCTCGTTGTCTCCCTTCTAACAATATGCCATAAAATATCTAAATGGTTATTGCGTATTTCACTTTATCCATACATAGACATACTCGTCATAACTATTTTTCTTTGTCTTGGTAAGCAAGAACTTTTCGCTACACGGACCAAACAACTTCTCTAACACGCCACAATAAACGTCTTCGTTTATATTGATGACAAACGTTCCATTATCCTTTAACCCAGTCCATAAAGAGAGAAACACTCGTCGATAAAAAGCGTCCCATTCGTCATGCGTTCGCTTTTCACTGCATCTATAGATTTCAATATTTTTATAAGGGGGCGAAGTGCACACCATATCGTAAGCGTAGGTTTTTGCATACTCCACAAAATCCACCCCGCCACTGTCCATGACATTCATCTGCACCGCCTCTCTCTTTTCTTCTGGAATAACTTCGGCGAATATTCGTTCGTATCCTTCCACTAGATGATGGTTAATATCCAATCCGCGATACTCAGCACTTGTCATGGCTGCGGCGACGAGTCGCCCCCCGAAGCCACAGAATGGGTCAAGGATTCGCGTGCATGGATACTTCTTGTAGATGTACAACGCGTTTGTTATCTTGAATGCGTTGATTCGTCCAAAACAAAGCCCATAGATGTAGTAGTACCTCTTTACAAGACTATCCTTGTATCTATTGTTCTTGTCGCAAAAAGAGAGAAGAGTACGGATGTAGTGTTTCTGTTTATATATTTCCACATCTCGCAAAAAATCGAAAAAGGTTATCCCCTTATTTCCCACAGTTTGAAGCCTTTCTGTAAAAAAATAGCGGTCAATTATGTCACATCCTATCTTGCTTCGCCCGCCAATGTTGGCTAGTTGTTCGCAAGTCATTGCCGATATTTTTGCCCACTCGCGAGCAACTTTTTCAAAAGGGATGTGTTTTATTTTTCCTGATATGCCTTCGTGATCAGTATAGTCTATTGTATCTTTATCTTCGTAAACAACAGGCATATGAACAATCTATTCTCTCTACCTCAACCTCTCTTAACTTATCGTAACGAGAGAAATTAACAAGCAGAATGTCCCTTAATTTCTTTCTATTTGTATTATTGCCACTATGCGTTCAATTGCCCAAGGGATTCGAGTTCTCGCAGCTGTTCGGGCGTATTGACACCTTGCAGTTCATGTTGCTTTTCGGGGGGTACGTCTACTACACTAACAGTAAGCTTATCATTGATAAACATATGGAACAAGTCGGTTAGGTAGAACTCATTCTGTGCATTATTGTTCTTAAGAAGCGGAAGATATTTTTCTAAGATAACAAATGAAAACATATACAACCCACAGTTCACTGTTGTAACTGTTCCCTCTTCTTCATTGCAGTCCTTCTGTTCTACTATTTTAGAGAGATGGCCTGTGGCATCCGTGATGATTCGCCCGTATCCAGTGGGGTCGCTTAGTCGAGTGATAGCCAGTGCGGAGTGTCCTTCAGCATCCTTCATATCACGGATAATGTCTGCAGAAATGAGCGGCACGTCTCCAGACAACACAACAATCCGTGTGTCTATATCACAAATGGCTGCAGCCATTGCAGGAACCGCACATTGAACGGCATGTCCAGTTCCTTGTGGATCGAGTTGGTCAATTAATATAACAAGCGACATCTCTTGCAATGTCAAATGACTATGTAGAACTTGGGAAATTGTATTACGAAACTTCCCTACCACCACTAGTACATGACTCGGTTCAAGTTCCAACGTTGTTTTAATAATTTTTACTAGCATGGGTTCTCCGTGAAAATTATGCAGCACCTTAGGCAAGTCTGATTTCATACGCTTTCCCATGCCGCCTGCCATAATAACGGGTAAAAATCTGCGAGGTTGCGTAACAATAGACATTGTTATTTATGCAATATAGTATAACAAGCCGAACATCTCTCTATATCTTTACTGAAACATGCGACATATCCCTGAAGAACTTATTCGCGAATACATTATGCCATACTGTTACACTCCTCAACCATCAAGTCTGCTCGGTGACATACGCAGTTTTACAACAGATATGGACCTGATTATGTCGACAGTGCGTGACAATCGAGACATCGACATTCTCCTCAATCAACTCATTTATTTCTGCAATGACTTTAGAAATATTCATTCAATCCAGACCGTGCAAATGGGGAACATTATTCGCCGAAATATTCAATTCACTAATAAGTATGGCATGGAGATTTATGACCACATAATGGAGTTCACTCATGCACCGTGTAAGAAGCACTGTCGATATTTGTGGGGGTTACTAAGCCCAACCGAACGGACTCGATTTATTAATCGATTTATTATTGAAGATGATGATTCAATTATGCACAATAGTGTCTAACTTGAATTATTACAGTTTGTCTTACACGTTACATGTTTTTGCAATACAATACGTAATATTCTCTCTGCAAATATGTATTTGTATATTACACAGTTGAGAGACAATACTATGTGCGGAATTATAGCAAGCTTGTGTAGTTCGCCGAATACATGCGTTCGTATCTTATTTAGTGGGTTGAAGTATATGCAAAACAGAGGCTACGACTCTGCTGGTATATGTACAGTATCCTCGGGGGGGTTGGGCGGTGCAAGCATCGTAAATATCGACAAGTATGCATCTACTGAGGAAAACACAGCTCTTGAATTAATTGAACCGTGTATTGACCGCCATCGGGATGCACTTATTGGATTTGGACACACGCGATGGGCAACACATGGTGCAAAAACTGACGAGAACTCACACCCGCATGCAAGCTGTGGAGGAGAGTTCATCATTGTGCATAATGGTATTCTGGAGAATTACAGAGATTTGAAGTCAAGACTCATAGAAAAAGGTATGACGTTTGTCAGCGAAACTGACACCGAGGTTATTGCGAACTTACTAGAAAGCGTTTATTTGGAGCAATCCACCGATGACATGTCCAGTGTGTCGTGCGTAGAAAAGTGTATATCGCGAGTTCAGGATATGATGTGCGGTTCATGGGGATTGGTGATTTATTGTAGGGCCACTCCTGGTCACCTTTACTGCGTGCGGCATGGAAGTCCTCTCTTGGTAGGAAAAACAGACACCGAAATTATTGTTGCGTCTGAGCAAGCGGGATTTGGAAACAGAGTCAACACATATTTTATATTAAATACGAGAGATGTATGCACGCTTAGCTTGTTTGGTGAGAAGAATGAGCTGCGTATCTCTACTGGGAATACATATACACTGAAAACCGCGAATCGCCAGCTTATTCGCGAGACACCTGCTCCGTATCCACATTGGACGATTCGCGAGATCCACGAACAGGCACAGACTGTACGAAATGCGTTGAGTATGGGCGGACGGGTGCAGTCCAATACGCACATGCATCTTGGTGGGCTACATGATTACCGCAATATTTTTAGAGAAGTCGACAATATTATCTTATTGGGGTGTGGAACATCTTATCACTCTGGAATGATTGCAATGACACATTTTAAAAGTTTATGTGATCTCAACTGCGTGCTCTTGTTTGACGGTGCCGAGTTCACCGACAAAGATATCCCGCGTAAGGGTAAGACCGCCGCGATTTTCATTTCCCAGTCGGGTGAAACGAAAGACCTACACAGGTGCATTTCCATTGCCAAGGAGCATGACGTATTTACAGTGGGCGTTGTGAATGTGGTCGACTCACTTATTGCCAGAGATGTTAATTGTGGGGTTTACTTGAATGCTGGAACGGAGGTGGCGGTTGCATCAACAAAGGCGTTTACGTCGCAAACTCTTGTGCTAACCATGATCGCGGTATGGATTGCTCAACAAAAAGATATTTATCCAATGAAGAGAGAAGAATATATTCGCGACATTCGTAATCTGAGTCAGGATATTGAAAGCGTGTTGACTGCATCAGATAACTTTATCGACGATGAGGTTCTTTCCATGTTTGACAATAAAAAGAGTTGCTTCTTGCTTGGCAAGGGGATGGGCGAAGGCGGGGCAAAAGAAGGTGCACTCAAAATCAAAGAAATCGCGTATATCCACTCGGAGGGATACTCGTCTTCCGCACTGAAACATGGGCCATTTGCTCTATTAGAAAACGGGTTTCCCGTGATTATTTTTGTGCCATCTGACGCACATTTCGCAAAGAATTACAATGCTCTACAGGAGGTTGCATCGCGAGGAGCAAACATCATATGCTTGCATAATACGTTGGATACTGTAGGCGATGAATATGTGAAAGAAGATACATCCAATATCACACTATTTGACAGTGTAAAACATTCAATGTGCGTACCAAGAAACGCAACATTTCAGAGTGTTATTAATAACGTGCCAATACAAATATTAGCATACAGATTATCTGTACGTAAAGGCATTAACCCAGATACACCAAAGAACTTAGCAAAGGTTGTCACAGTAGAATAATATTTTCGGCATGTATTGTATAGGAACAGTATGCACACAGTGTCTCGTATCCCAACATCAAAGCATGGAACCATTTTAAAAAATCCGGGATTCACCAGCAAAAACCGTCCTGTTATTAAGATTAAGGCAGCAATGAGCGTAAAGAAGACATCAAAGGGTGGTTCTAGATACATGTCCAAATCCAAGGCCAAGTCCAAGAAAGGTGGACGTTCTCGTGCTAAGCACGGCAAAAAGAGAACAAATAGCACTCGCAAAGAGAGAAAGTAACTGATAGTAAATAATCTAATATATCATATACATACTTAGATTATTTGAAACAAAAACATGGTTTATTTGCTGGATTTACACTTAGTATTTCCAAGCAAAAATGTCATAAACGAGAAAGAACGCTGATATTCGGTATATTGTTTTTTCAAATATAGAAGGAACCCAGTTATCACAATAAGGCAGATAAGTACAAACACGTTGTTCATAGCATAAGAGATAAGGGTTCCCCATTCCTCACTGCCGTCTATTTTTTTGTAGTAATCTGCGAAGTTTTTCATTACTAAAATAACGAAAAGACCAATCAGAGTAGTAATTGTGAATGCAATGTCCATCTTATTGAAGAGTAAGAAGAATATCCAGATAGTTACACTCTGCGTCATTAACAACAATGGATGTGTTACCTCTTGTGAAGATGCAAAGCCTAACGAAAAATAAATAATCATCAATACAACGAGGTTCTTTGCTATCATATTTTCCGAAAGAAGTCTCTGGAACTGACAACTTAAGGTCTCTGCTACGAAGTTTCCAGACACAGCAATAATAAGTAAAAATATCCCAAGGATAGTGTTTGTTTGAATAACAGTGTTGTCCATATTTTGTTGAAGATATATAATATAATGATACAAAAGATTAGTTTTTGATACACCTAGTTTTGGAAAATTATAAGGAGTAATTCTATTTACATTTTTCCCTGAGTAACACAGTACTTTTTCATGATAGCCAATGGCACTAAAATGTCTTGGTGTTTTTCGATTTTTTTGTGACACTTGCCAATTGTGACTTCGCTAATTTCGCTTACAACCCTCACCTCTCGTTTTGATATAGTTAGTCCACATAGTTGCACGATAAAGTAGATAATTCCTGCCGCAATGGAGTGCGGGGTATTTTCTGGCATAAGACCCATTTTATCTACTTTTAAACTAATGAAATGACATAGCCTAGTTAGTTCGGCATTCATATTTAAACGGCTGCAATATCGGTCGATGAAATCATCAGGTGTTGTCTTATTTAATACTGTTTTTTCGTTCATCTCCATATCCTTTTCGATAACGTTGATAATTTGCTGAACGTTTTTACATCCGCGTGTTGCATTTTGCACATCTAGATGGAATATAGATGCAATCTCTTTTGGCGTGCGAGGATTATTGTTAATACGACAAGATATGTAAATGGATCCACCAAGGATACTTTCTCTGTTCTCGCCACGAAAGGTCTGATAATACTCTGATATTTTTTTATGATATCGCATTGCATCATCGATAATGAGTTTAGGCATGCCCGAGTTATGTGCCATGGTATATATTTTTTGAAACTCATCATATTGCGATTTTTCCTTATATGGCATAGACTGCCATTCGGTGTATCTCCGAATTTTTCTCATTTCATAACTGGTTTGCCCATTACATAGAACCTTGCACCCATATGACGATTCCTTGAGTAGTGGGTTGATGGGCATGCCACATCGTGTGGGGTCTCCAGCTTGGTTGTCGTCTGCTCCATAATAACGCCATTCTGCAGTGTGGTCTGTGGCATCCTTGTAGATTATTCCGCACTTGTTGTTTGTGCATGTGAGGAATCCTTCGTCTGAAAATGCTAAATTAGATGCACACTGGTCGCACTGCTCTCTATCACCGCACTCTCGATAAATACATTCTAGACTGGCTATGCCCCGTGTTTTGTCGACCACCTCTTCATCAAATACATTCCAAAGTTTTGTCTTATCTTCTAAACTACGTCTTGACTTGTTTTTCTTACTTGTATATTTTGGCATAAGTTTATGTTGATGTGCTGTATTTAGGACTGGATATTAATTTCATATCTTTACGCACACAATTATGTTCAATTTACAAATTACGCGGTTCAATCTTATACACATTTGAAGGGTGTAGGTTTGCATAGAACGTTAGTTTAGGTGCTGGTTCATTTCATTTTTGAATATTACGTTGTGTTATGGTTGGGCGATATTTCACTCATTTTCTCTCAACGCAGTATTACAAAGAAAGGATGGTAATACTATCTGAACCAGTACATGTGTCTTCTTTCACAACCGATACAGGACATTCTATTTGCACAGATGGAGAATTGTTTATTTGCCCCCAGCATGTATACGCACCATTTAATATTTGGTTGTTGCATTGCAATGCAACATAGTTTGCACCACCAAACCCCTGACGCAATGTATTGCCGCTAATATTCTTCCCGATAGAGTCATACAATATGGATGGCGTGGGTATGCGACTCGTCAAATCCAACGCTTGACTAAAATAGTCCAACTGGGAAAGCCCGCTACACGTTCCATGCTTGGTCCATTCATGTTGCCAGAAACTATCATACGACGGACTATTCTCATCATACTGCACGTCAGGCCAGTATTGAATCATTTTGGTCTCGCCGATTTGTTGCGGAATAGTCGTATCAAACGGTTCGGTCGTGCACGACGCTGGATATCCGCTCGTCGCATATTGTGGCCATAGACCATGTATAGTGAAGTTGCTTGTCCAATATGGAAGCGGGTTTGTGCATCCAGGATATTTTTGTCCGTGGCAAAATCCAGGTGTCCACGAATACGCATAAACATATATTTGTGGCGGTGGTTCTGCTTGTTGGCATTTCACTTTTATAAAGATGTTGCATAAAAATAGAAATAATATATGTTGAAATGAATACATTTATTACTATAATAGTACTGATATTATATTGATTACATTCTAAATGAAAAATTATTACATTCGTGACTAAAACCATGCATTTGAAATGTTAAAAAGTGTAAAATATTTTGGTAATCTATATACATATACATACAGATGGGAAATAGCTTGACAAAGTCATTACGCTGCGATGGACAGCGGGGCGGTGCGATAGATGCGAAAATAAGCCGCCTCGAGGACGGTGCGGTGCTTGATATCATTGTCGCACAGTACATTTTAAGCATGAATGTGGAAAGTCTCTCTGATTTGCGAAAACCAAATAAGTGTCAGGAGATAACAGAACTTACAACGGAGGCATTTGACAGAACTGCCACTACGAGAGATATTCTTGTTAAACATAACGCTATGTATGGGCGTAATGCAAGTGTATACGAGTCTTTTATGTGCAAAGAAGTGGTTGATGTATACATAAATATTTCGAAAATATACGCCGCAATAGTAGCTAATATTCGCCCAACTAACGAGTACCGAGATGAAAATGGCGAGGTCATTTCAAAACGTATGGATAACAGTTCCGAAGCGGATACAGATGTATTTGGTGAAGAACATGCTATTTCAAAGTTTAGTTTTTGTGGGGCAAAAATACAGAGCCTTACTGGCAACGGTTCGGTGTGTAAAAAAGATGAAAGTGTTAATACAATGGAGTCTCATTTAGACATACCCGAACTATATGATTTGTACTGTGATACTGACTACGACGTTAATACTGGGGTTTTTCTTGGCATGTCAGAAGAGACACGTAACGAATTTATTGCGGATTTGACAAAGTTTTATCAGATTTTTACAGGAAAGCAGGTTCTCCCTGCCACCGTAAAGAGGTTTGGTGATATTCCATTAACGGATTACAATAAAAGTAATATATGTAAATATCGCAACTTTAGTGCCGAAGATTGTTATGATGAGTTGGGAAATAATGTGCAGTGTTCTTCTGTGCCTATTACTGGTGCCGTGCGACGCACACCGTCCATATCGAAAGATGTCAAGAGTAGATTACTCGAGACATACGCAACCAACCTGCGTAATATGGTGGCGAACATCAATGCTCGCCAGTCAAACCTTATATCGGTCTTAAATGAACTGTTCGTATTTGACAAGAGTTTAATCAATGAGGTCCGCGTCAGTGAGTTAGTTACTGCTGAACGAGTAAAAGAGATTATGCGAACTATCAGAGAGATAATTAATCAAATCAACATGTCTTGTAGTATTGACTACATGAATGGCATTCGTGTGTACGAAGCAATTATAGATTTACAAGCACTCGATACAAGTATGAAGCAAATGTTATATATTCAGCGCCTTCGAGAGATTATTCGAAATCCAAGTTCCATATAAGTGAGTCACTCGAAGACAGTCAATAACCTACTTAGTTCATTTCACTTCATTTATTTTTCATCTTATTCATATCAAATAAAAATGTCTCGTCGTAAACCATATTTCCAGCAGGTTTATATGTTGTAATAGGTGTGTATTTCTTGTCTTTCTCCTTTTCTCTATATGGTTCAGTTACTTGTTTTCGCGCCCGCTGAAACACCCCTTGCCCAGGTTTAAAAACTACATTCGTGGTTGCACTCGAACTATTCATTCCACCAAGTTCATGCCCGCCACCGCCACTGCTTGTCATATGTGAGCGTTCTCCTATATTATATTTTTGGTTGGTATCGTAATCCACTGGTGGACTCGGCGTGAGGTCGTTTCCTTGATTGTCATAGATGCGTCCCGTTTTTTCCTTTATCTCTTGGATAACATAGTTCGGAACCCAGTGTTGCCACGTAATCATGAGGGTATTTGGATGAAAATATTGTACACGAAACCCATCTGTTTTTAATTTATCCATTATATATGCTATACACGAGCCTTGGTCGTATATAGGAACTCCCAACATAACCTCGGGCACGATAAACCAACACAGTTTATCTGATGTGCGTTGTCTAGATGTCGTCTGTATTCGGGCATGCACCCGACGAAGCATTTTGCTGAACAGTCGTAGTTGTGCCATGTCACGCTCGCGTTTTCTTTCATACAAGTCATCTATGTGTATACGATAAGATGTATCATTATCATCGGAATCATCATATTTGTGTAGCGTAAATATGTTTTCCATTATTTCTTGTATAATGTCATATAGAAAAAAAATATAATAAACACAACTAATGAATACAGAATAGAGTTCTATATTAAATACTCGCAAGATATGACGATTAAACATCTTGTTCTACCAGGTGGCGGGGCAGCATCCATTCGCCTGTTAGGTGCACTTCAAAAGTTACACGAAGCAGGTATATGGAATGAAAAAAATATTGAAAGTATACATGCCGTTTCTGCAGGAACGTTGTTAGCGGTATTAATTGCCCTTCATTTTGATATGGAGACAATTGTAGAGTACATTATTCGCAGGCCGTGGGATAACGCAATACAGTTAAGTTTGTCCAACATATTTGACGTATTCACCAAAAAAGGGTTTTTTGGAACAGGAACAATTGTCACATTCATGAAGCCCTTTTTTGACAGCAGAGATATTAGTCTTGATATAAGTATGATGGATTTTTACAGGTTAACAGGTGTAAAGTTATTTTTTTACACAGTAGAATTAAATACATTCAAGCTTATCACTGTATCATGCGATACTTTCCCTGATTTACAAGTTTTAAAGGCAGTGCATATGTCTGCTGCTTATCCTGTTCTCATTTCTCCAGTTATCATTGATGATAACTGTTACGTAGATGGTGGGCTTTTATGTAACTATCCAATCAACCACTGTCTAAAGGTATACCCCGACAAAAATGAAGTTCTTGGAATTGGGTCTTCACCTATGTCAACATCAAAACTAGTATCATCCGACACATCATTATTTGAATACTTACTAGAACTTATTTATCAAATCGTTTTAAATGTATATGATAAAAAGAACGAAACTAACTCGCGTGAAGAAATCCCCAATTACGTGGAAATAGATATTCCAGCCATTACAATATCTAATCTACAATCAGCGTTCAGTGACATTTCTGAACGCAGAAAATTGTTGACTGAAGGTCACGTTGCAGTAGAGTCATTTATTCAGAAACAATGCAACAATTTATCAAATACGAATACATCAACAGAAACATCAGATAGCGAAATAACCGACAATGATATGATTATATCCTCCCCTTCATGTACAAGTCTCGACAGTGTTGACAAAACACTTTGTTCCAATGCAGTAAATATTGACATTGACACTATGCAAGACCTAAATGACAATTCTCATACTGGACATGTCAGTTATGATAACTTTTTCTTAGAAAATATGCCATTTGCGTAACTGGTTGTGTCTAAATTGAATATATTGCATTTTATTATGCTATTATTAACACAAACAAATAAGGATATAGTAGCATAACTAGTTATAATAATACCAGACAGATAGATATATATGGCGACATATATGCATGAACTTAATGAATTAGTTGATACTGTGCATACGATAACATTTGAAACAGTCCCTGAGATGGAGTCAGACGATATACTGACACATGAAGAAAAGATAGATATTGTAAATACGATTATTCAGCTCATGTACGATTATACTACAGAAAATGCAGATAAAATACATGAACCATCTTTCCATGAAGACATGATGGAAGCAGTAGAGGACCTTATTCAAGATTCACTAGACTGTTTAGTGGGGGGCGGAGGTGGACATGGATTGGATATTGACATCGACGATGAGTATATGGTTGAGCTTGTATTATATGCAGTAGATATGTTTTACATGCAGGTCATGCCAAAACGTTCTTATTATAAAGATGGGTTGGCAGGTGGAGTGTTTCCATGTCATACAGACAGACGGACATTGGGTGCAACACTCAAACACTTGAAATCGATTCCACAACCAGAGCAGCGCACAATGGAGTGGCATGTTTACCGCCACGGACTGATAACTGCAAGTAATGCATACAAGGCATTAGATTCAGAATGTAATCGGAACCAGTTAATATACGAAAAATGTAAACCAATTACACTGGACGCACACATGCCAAGTGTTTCAGGAGGTATACCCGTGGCAAACTATCCTTGTCTTGATATTGTGAAGAATGCACTCAGCGATGAACAACAAACTCGCATTAACACTGATATATGTCTGGCAGTGAATATTACCACACCTATGCACTGGGGACAGAAATATGAACCAGTATCGACAATGTATTACGAGATGGTAAACTCGGTTAAGGTCGGAGAATATGGTTGTATTCCTCATGAAAAATACAAGTTTTTGGGTGCATCTCCAGATGGTATTGTAGAAACAAGTGACAGTGAATTATATGGACGTATGTTGGAAATAAAGAACATTGTCAATCGCGAGATTACTGGAATACCACTGAAAGCATATTGGGTGCAGATGCAACTTCAAATGGAGGTGTGTGGGCTAGATATGTGTGACTTCTTAGAGACACGCTTTGTCGAATATGCGGACAAGACAGAATTCGACTCTGATGGAACATTCTTACATACAAATGAAGCGAACGAAAATAAGAAGACTCATTTAAAAGGCATTATTCTATTCTTTATTAATAATCATCACTTACCCGTTTATGAATATAAGCCTCTTCAGATGAATAGACACGAATATGAGACAACATGGTTACCAACTATCCTTAAAAAACACTCCGAGATGGGGAATCACCATGTGCATACACATTACTGGAAACTAGCCGAATTAAGCTGTGTATTAGTAATACGAAATCGACTATGGTTTGAACTGAATATCGATCGACTTGCTCGTACATGGGATACTATTCTAGAAGAACGAAAGAGTGGCTACGCTCATCGTGCACCCAAAAAGCGAGTATCCGCTCCCAAAGAGGGAGATGAAGTTTTCAGCCAATGTTTACTAAATGCAGATGCATTTCGTATAAATACAGTAAAGATGGTAGCATCAGACACAGACAATTCTGAATATGAAGAGGATGACATAATTGAACTTAATGCCCCTTCTTTACAACCACTAGTTCCATCAACTCATACACATACACCCCGACTTTCAATAATGGCACCTAATAGTGCACGAATAATTATGAAGATTCGGACAGAGTCTATAGATGAAACAACTATCTAACTATATGCATAGTAACTAACTACTACAACAACACTGAACATGTAAAATATAGCAAAAGAAAAAGAAAAATCAAAAACAAAAAAATACATAATATAAATATTTTTTATTATGTATAGTATTTAGTATATCATAATGGATAATGAAGAAAAAATAATAAAACTAAATCAGGAAAATGAAAAACTAAGAATGGAACTACAAACAATGAAAGAACGTATGGAAATATACAACTCAGAACCAAACACTAACAGTGGCATTAGTATAGGATATTTTATTCAAAACAAACAAGATGACATCCATCCAAACCGACAACGGCGAACGTCAACACAGTATAACGTGCGAAGAACGACGTGTAAGTTTGGTTCTAAGCCTACACCACAACAAAAAAAAGAGTATTTTTGGAGATTTTTTTGTTGTAAAAAGAGAACTAATCGGGTGGGATAACATAAGAGTAAGAGTAACTATTGCAATCGTCGATTTTTACGAGTTTTCCTCCCATATCTACAATATTGTTTTTGAGAAAATCCTTTGGCACGGTTACAGTTAATTTTTTTCTTATATTTTGTGCTCCATTTTCCACCTATCTTTTTTTTACTTTTTGTCATTTTACTATAACAAAAGAAAGTATTTTTCTTGTAGAGTAGTTCATTTGAACATATATCAAACTATAAATTCGAGTATTCGTCATTAGTTGAGAACTGTTTACAAATACCAAACGTTTTTCTATGCCATGGACTAAGTCCATGTGCAGTGATACCTTCTCGGTGTTTTTGAGCAGCATATCCTTTGTTACCACGAAGGAGATATCGTTCGTCTAATTCGGGATGTTCATCACACATATTTTCAATATATGTATCGCGAGACACTTTTGCCAAGATAGATGCTGCTGAAATACTGCTATACAAATTATCACCTCCTTTTATACACTCGTGTGCATAACACTCGAATCTAGTTTTTGATTTATTCCATATTGTATGAGATTTGAAATAATTCCCGTCAATAAGTAAAAGCGTTTTTTCAGGTTCTAGGTTATTCCGTATGATAAGTTCTTGAACGCAGTCGTGCATTGCTTTTTGTGTTGCTTGTAGGATATTTATTTCGTCTATGGTCGTTTCGGACTCATATTTTACAACATAGTCAACACAGTTATCGATGATATGTTCGTAAGCCTCATTCAACTTTTTATTCGATGTAAACTTTTTACTATCTTTCATAAGCGTATAATTGAATGTTTCGCTGTATTTAGGTAAAATTGCAGCTGCTACATATACACGTCCAAATAGAGGCCCCCGCCCCACTTCATCTACGCCGATTTCCACAATCTCTGGGTCGTCAATGTAATATGGTGCAGTAGCAGGCATTCTTATTGTATAGACACTACACCCTGTAACTATGTTTGTAGTGGTACCCGTGCAGAAGAATTCAATTTACAGTTGATATTTACGAGTTACTTATTCGATTCAAAAATAATATTCTCTGGATGGAATATATAAGATAACAATATATTCAAATGCCCCGTATTGGAATTAATATGATGGTTGTTGCACTTTTCGCGTTAATCATTATACTAACTATTACAGGGTTATATTCGTCTACCCAGAAAGAGGGGCTGATATCATCTTCATCCTCTATGGTGGGTCCCGTCATACATTACACGTTTGACGGCGATGGAACCAATTACGGGACATTAGGTTCTAGTCACAATTTGATAATCCCCTCTGACTTTAGTATTGATATAGGAGACCCCAAGTTTGGGACAGGATGTTTATCTACAAGAGCAACTGGTCAGGATAATAAAACGGGATTTACCCGGTGGACAAGCACTTCTGAAAGTGGTTTTACAGTTAGTTTGTGGAGTAAGTGTAGTCTTTTTATTGGCAAAAACCAAACATTGTTTGAAATGGTTATAGATAATAAAAACCTTGTTGTCGGTTTCAATACACCAACCAATTTCAGATTGTATTTTAATGGAACTAATACATATCCCACTATACCAAATACATTTGATAATATGTACCATAATTTCACTTTTACATTTTCAGACAAAACCATGCAATCTTATATTGACAATGTGTTAGTTAATACCCAGACTTTTAATGATTCATTTACAAAAAAAACTATTACGCAGTGGTTCATTGGTTCGTCTCTCGAGAATAATGTTATACTCCATAATGGATTAATTGACGATTGTATAATATATGATTATGTATTAGACTCCACACAAATTAATGATATTTATTCAGGTAAGGCATCACAACAACAAGCAGCACCACAACAACAAGCAGCAGCACCACAACAAGCAGCAGCAGCACCACAACAACAAGCATCAGCAGAACCCAGTATAATAGGAATGGAAACACCCATATTTAATAACCAATATGGAGGACAACCTGGTGGACCAAGACCTATCATTATCAACGTTCACAATAACGGTGGTTCATTTGGCCCACAAGGCAATCTCGGCGGGCCTCGCAACATGAATAATAACACCAACAACTACCGCATCCGACATGAGCTAGGTGATAATACAAATCAAAAATTGGATAAAACCGTAAACTTCTTAGAGTTCATTATGCAAAAATCGCAAGGTGTACCGCAAGCAAATTAAGCAACTAAAATATTTTTAAATCCATGCATTATATAGACACAATAAGAATCAATATAATGTACAAATGTAGCACAAATATCAACTCAATATTATTTCCAACACTCGGCACATTACTTATTATTCTACTGTTGAAGGCATCTTACATACCCGAGATTGAAGGAATGGGTGACAATCGAGATAATATGGAACAGGTCCAGTTTGACAAAGATAAAGAAATGTGGGCAAGACAGGCTCGCGAACTTGGAGGAGACGAGTATTACAATCAAGTTCTTGCGATGCCTAATGTTTCTCAAGCAAAAGAAAAATATAAGCAACTATATGCTGCTTACAAAAAAGAAAGAAATCCCACAAGTGAATCTAATTTAACTGCAGGCAGCGGTAATCTTCATTACACTGGAGCAGTTGACACTGACCCTCGTCGCAGCGGTAGCCTTCAATATACAGCGGAAACTGTTGATAATACAAGTATTAAACTTAACAGTTGGGGAGATGGGTCTTCTCCTTCTCGTGTCCAGGATAATATCACCAAACAGGATGCGGATCTAAAGGCACCCTGGGCAAAGGCAGCATTTAATTTAGGTCAGGGAAACCGTCAAGATTATGCAGATGAGGTTATGGCAACTGTAAGTGAAAATGCGGCCATTGCAAAATACCACGAACTACTTAGGCGGCAACCTTCACCATATGGTACTATTCAAAATGATAGTGACACATATATCCCCCATGACGGTCCTGTTAATGCGAACGAAGCAAGTAATAGTCTATATGCAGCACACGACACACCAGGATATATTGGAAATCTGGATAAAAACACTATTATCGACCCTCCTGGTATTCTAGGTCCATCATCGCTTATGCCACAACAACCACGCGATGGCGGAACGTCAACTCGTCCAATTAATATCACCATCACAAGTAACGTTGGTCCGTATGGGTACGTGGAGTCTCAACAACAACCCAGTAAAATGAAGTTGAAACACGCAATCGGAGAGAAAACCGCAAAACAATTGGTAAAAAATCTTGATTTTATGGAGTTTGCACTTGCACAATCTAAGAGTCGTTAAGGAACATGTACATATTCTAATATTTTTTGCTGTACACAATATATAGTATTTAACGCAAAATGTTCACAAAGTCGATGGTTGTTTATGTAACAATTATTGCGATTATATTTATATTGTTCTTTGCATTCTCTGGGAATCATAAATGCTCTCGCGAAGGTATGGAGGCTGCAGAAAGTCCAGACCAAACAATAAGAGACGCGGCCGCGGCAGGTGTATTTATTAATGCAAAAAATGCAAACGTAAGTGATGATAATGGAGCGATAAACATATCCAGTTCTCAGCAAGGAACAGATGATTCTAGTTCTCAAGATAACAGCATAACAGTAACACATGATTTAGATGATAAAACCCTTGATTTACTTGAACGCGGAAATAACATCCTTAGCCGTATGAATACAACCGATGTTGAAAATGCAATGCGTACACAGTCTGGCAGAAACAATGATAGTAAAATGGATAATTATAACTATTTTAAGAAAGCTAATATGCCACTCATTTATTATGGGCCTAACGGAGCAAGTGCAAAAATACTAACACATAACAACAAATATGCAATTACTGTTACAGATAAAAATGGTGTAACTACTGCATTTGTTGAGAAAAACAAGAACTATAATAACTTTTTTGTAAATGCAACCCCGCCAACCGACACTACTTCTTCCGTCTCCACCATACCCGCAGAGTTGTCAAACACCAGCTTCTACGACGAAACTGGAAACGTTGCAAAAGTATATCGGGCGAATGATGGAGAGTTTGTCGTGCAAGTTGACCAAAAAAATGGGGTTGAAGTGATATACACCCCAACCAACATATACACGTTCAATACAACTAACAGCAAATCATACGACCTTGGAAAAGCCGTGAACGATAACACCGATATTACAACTACAAATGACACCACTGATAACTTAAAAAAAGACATTGCAAATAATAGTATTGCCAACGGAACACCGAGTAATCTCATCCCACCTGGAGACATGAATAAATACATTTTAAAGACAGAAATTGTGCCACCTGTCTGTCCTCGGTGCCCTTCCATATGCAGTGCAAACGTAAACCAACAAACTCCCCCTTGTCCATCATGTGGCAACCCAGGAACAGGAGACAGTTCAGGACACACTACCACATCGACCCCTGAGTCAGTTCCATTTAATAAGAATCTTATTTCCCCCGACAATGGTTACACTCCTGCAGCTAACCCAACTGACAAATACTCTAAGTACAGGTCAAATAATCAGTTCTTGCCTGTGCCAGTAGTCTCCAGCTTTAGTGGATTTTCCATGTAGATAAATAGAATAGAATAGAATGGTTACGTTACACCGATTTACAAGAATTATGCATTTTTACATGTGAAAAATGCATGATACATATAGAGACAATCATAAAGCAACCTCCCCAATAAACTTCTTTTCACATTTTTTGTCCATTTGGAACGATGAACCCGTCTCACTTTGTGGAACAATCTTAATAATACATTTTGATTTTTCACCTGAATACAAGGGTGTAGTGCATCCATTTTCGCTCTTCTTTTTTTGTGTTTTTAATGTCTTACGTATTTTTTGTATCTTCCATACACTGGATTTTTTATCTGTACATCTGGACCGGAAATGCTCGTACCGAGTTTTCACCTCACAATAGGTAAGGTTCGATTTTTTATTCAACATTTTATTTATGAGCTCATGCAAATCATATATATACTTAGAAAACGTCTCTCGATTTTTCATTACGTGCATCGTCGGGGGAAGAGTTTTAAAGTTATTTTTTAAGTTCATACGACAATATTTACACGGCAAAACGTATCGCAGATTACATATAAACTTTTGATATCTCGTCTTATCTTGGTTAGTTGGGTTTACGGGGTAGTTAAAACTTATCGTATGCAAAGTGTGCCATAAACTGGGTCCCCATACAGTGGTAAGCATGCCATCGCCACTATTAAACTCTTTGTCTGTATATATTCCATTGTTTGGATTACTTGAATTAACACATAATGTATCATTATTATTTTGGGGCATTGATACAGATGTATTTTTTTTACGTGGATTTTTACGAGTCTTTCGTGCACCCATACGCTTACTCTTTATATTATCTATTTTTCTAGTCTCGGAATTAGGCACATTTCCTGTTCTATTCATAATATTATTACTACACTAGCTAATTTATACTATAAAGATATTAATTTTTATTCGCAAAAATCTACTTATTTACTCGGTCGCCTTCCTTGATGGGTGAAGAAGACGGAAGAGAAACTGCTTTGGAAAGAACCTCTAGGTTATTCATACGCAAATTAGGAGCAACCGTTGATGAGACATTGCGGGAATGTGTTATGTATATCTTATACATATTCTCAACTGCACTATAGTAACCAGGGTCAGTAACATGTTCCATTCGGTTAATCTCGACAACTTTACCTCTTTCGTCAGCAAATAACATGTATATTATTTACTTAATAACTATGTTAGTATGTTATTACATTAATTCACGTATAATCTCTAATTACGTTTATTAGTATATAAAATATTGTCAATATAGTACATACAAAAGGTCTAGGTTTATTATGTTCTCTGAATTATTAACTAAAATGCAAAACAATCCGTCATTTTATATTATGACATTGGTAGCCATTATTGTTCTAAGCATAGTCGCATATTTAGTGTACAATAATATGAAATCATCAATCCAAACACAACTTAATCCTGAAGCTGTTAGTAATACTACTGGTTCAAATGATGCAGAAATCATGTTCTTCTTCGCTAATTGGTGTCCGCATTGCAAGGCGGCAAAGCCACACTGGAATGAGGTGAAATCGCAATACGACGGCAAGGTCGTCAATGGATACAAACTTACATTCACTGATATTGATTGCACAGAAGAAACACCCGAGGTCAAGAAGTCAACTGATATGTACGAGATTGAGGGATACCCAACAATTAAGCTTATAAAAGATGGACAAGTTATCGACTACGATGCCAAGCCCACAAAGGATACACTTGAAAAGTTCATCAATACTGTCATGTAAAGCGAAAATATATATTGTTACATTTTATCTCAAGCCACTCACAACATTATATCATATCTACTATTCCATAAAGTGTAGATATGAATTATACTCTTTTTTGATTACTATTTTCTATTTAGTCGATGTGGCACGCTACTTATCGTGGTAATGCTTTTTAACTCGCTTCCTTTTCTGAAATTAATGGTGCACCGCTAATCTTTTTCAGAGTGCGTGTCTTCTTCTGAGGCAAGCGGTTAATCACCGAGCTTTTCTTAGCATCAGTATTTTTAATAGTGTATTTTTTTGATGTCTTGTTGTAATACAACCCAGGAATATTTAATAACTTACCACTTGCAGCGTCATATTCAACGTCTTTCACGCGAACCAACTTTTTCTTATCTAGGCATTCTCTGACATATTTATATAACTCGCTTTTTTCGGCATCACTAAGCGAATGTTCTACATTATATAGCTCGACAAACTCAGTGACTTTTTGCATCTTTACTGTCATATCCAGTTTATTCCATCCGTCGGTGGCAGATTTTGTAGTATTTGTCTCTAAGAACTTTTCAAGATTGTTTAGACGTTCAATATTATCAGTGCCATACTCCATAGAGCACTGAACACCTGATTGTATCATGGACTTATACTGAATATGCTTTAGCTCCATACATTCTTCTTCTATACCTGGCACCGCCAACGTATTAACGATGGGTGCAACACTCTGCATCATATTTTCATTATTATTCATAATAATAGGATATATACTTATTGCCTATTTTAACTCTATATATAGCTATACCACTTTAAGTCTAATTCCTTTTTGTATATTATATCTTTCAGACCCATATAGAAAATAGGAACTGTTCAAAATAAAATATATATGACATTACATATTATGAGCGACACAATAAAAAAGGTTGTATTTGCAGATACAGTGAATAAATACAAACATTCATTTACATACACATCAAAAATAAAATCGAGTGCTATGACTGATAAAGCAACTGGGGTGAAAAGCACCGACGCATTATTCCATCCACGCTACTACACATATCCGATGCAACTTGACATTTTAACAGGCATATACAAATATCTCAACGAAAATATACCATTTCCAATACAACTAGATATAATATGTGAACAGGTGCTACGACACATACAAACCAAGATTTCGGGATACAAGATGCAAGATAAAATTAAAAAAAGGACAATAGATGTTGACTTTGTCGATGCAGTCGGCATCACACGAATGCTACGCGAATGCAAATGTGGATGCCACTACTGCAAGCACGATGTATTTGTTCTATATAAAAATACACAAGAAATGCGCCAATGGACACTTGACCGTATTGATAACTCTGTCGCCCATTCCGCGAATAATGTAGTAATTTCATGTTTAGAGTGTAATCTAAAGAAAGGACGCAAGGATGAAGACGCATTCATCTTCACAAAGCAACTTGCCGTGACAAAATGCGAAAGTAGAGAGATTAGAGATATAACGCAACGAGACAAGCTATATCATGATAACTGCGATATTAATTCGGCAGAGATTAACAGTGTCATGTCCATAAGTGATATTGAGTATTCACAAGATTCGTAAACAATGCCATTCGGGATGTCTCATTTTTCTCTTCGACTGGCGTATTTATTTGGTTATTGTTGAGAACCGATTATGTATCGTAACTATATGTCACAAAAACAGCAACAACAACAACGATGGAAATGGAGCGATGCAAATGCAACTGACCCCGTCATACGTTCGCCGCGCACACGTCCAATAGAACCAGATACACAACCTGAACATCAGGCCCCAAGTGAACCCCAAAAAACACTTTCGAAAACAATCGATTGTTTAGAAAACTTCTTTGACAATACTCATATGAGAGAAGACACGTATGAACTAATGGCGAAACGAGAACCAATAAGACAAATGGGAACAAACCCATTTCTAAATAATAATTATATTGACGGCATCACCATTAGAGACAAGTACCTCATGCCATATCACGAAAATAAGCCACGCACAAACAAAGAGACAACAATGACATCCGAATAAATAAATTAGTTACTTCATTATGCATACATATTCGCCAGAATATTGACTCTACATACTACAAAACTGAATAATTATGTTATCTCCTCAAACAACGTTGCTACAATCTGACATTAAGAACTTTTACAAGACGTTTGGCGAACTCATTACATTATGCGACATTGAAGTAGACACCCCATATAATTTTATCAAATCTCTTATCGAGTTTGTCATTGCAAACTGTTTTATCAATAAAGAGAGACAACTTGCGAACTACCATAAGTTCATTCCTCAAATCAGAAGATTTTTAGGTATTTCATCTATGACAGAAATGGACGACCAACATATGCGTCAATACAAAAATATATTACGACAATTATGGAGTCTATTATCACAAAGCATGCGCAATAGATTTATTCATATGCATTATCAAAATATGTATACCTATACATAGTGCGATACAAATATTACAGTTCAATGTGTATAGCTTATCGTAACATAAATGACTCGGACACACTAGCACCAACATTTTTGGTTATTGAACTTGGTGCACTGTTCACTTCTTGGGGAGCGGGTTCAGAAATATTCGCACCTTGAGCCATCATACTTGAAACGGCGGTTGCAAGAGAGGAGATATCTTTATACTGGCCAATGTCTTGTTCTGTTGCAGGATCTAGATTACCTATCTTATTTACGCCAACCATACCCTCTTTAGCAGCAGCGCCAGGGGCAGCAGTAGCAGCCGTGGCAGGAGCAGTAGCAGCAGTAGTAGCAGCAGTAGCAGCAGTAGCAGTAGCAGCAGTAGCAGCAGTAGCAGCAGTAGCAGCAGTAGCAGTAGTAGTAGCAGGAGTAGTAGCAGCCGTGGCAGGAGTAGTAGCAGCAGTGGTGGAAGATGGCATAAGTTTTTGCAGAATACTCGCCTTATCATCACTTGTGCGTGAAAAGAAGAATGATAACCCAACAATCATTATTACCAACATAAGCACTGGTAATGCGAGAACCAAGAACCAAGATACACCACCATATCCCATATCACATAACCAACCCAATACAAATGCCCATACAAGAACAGTCAATGCGTGAAACACAATACCTAAAACACTTCTTGCCATGAGACTAGAAATAATAGACACAACAGAGAGAGCCAGATAAAGTTGGGCAGGAGTGCATAATTCACCCAATGGCTTAACAAATCTTGACATGGTGTATACTATAAACCGATATTATTTTCTCAAATAGTTTCTTACTAAATACACGATGTGTAAAAGAATACTTTACTATTTACTTGCAAATGGGTTATTTGGTGAGTAGATAACTGGGGTTGCATTGTTCAACAAATAGATGTATATCACTAAAAATATGAACACCCCAACTAGTGGTAATATGAGAAGTATCCATGACATATTCACGAAATTATTCTGACACAAATATTGAAGAAGATATGTCCATGTTGACACCGTGATTAGGTGAAGAAGCATGGCTGACACATCAACACTCGATAATGAAAGTGCCACTGTAAATATCAACGAGAAAAATACATACAAAAATGCAGGTGGGCATAGCCTAAGATTATCCATGAAACGGTTACTAATATATCTCCCGAAAATAAGTTAGAATAACGATATAAAGGGTGTCAGCTTGTAATATATAATTCAAACAAAATGACAACAGCATATTCAACACAGAATGACCTCTTGTTAAGCAACCTACTTGATTTTTATAACAGAGACGATAACTTTAAAAAGATGTTAGCGGTGGTAACAGGCGAATCAAAGGTGTCACTTCGAATCACCGACTGGTTCTCAACAAATTATGCAAAGAAGTATTACACTGTATATACTATTAGCAAGACAATCAACGATGAACATATTAACAGAAGATTCAAAGTATACACGGACTACAAACTAAAGCTTAAGGCATACTCCAAGAAGCGATTTGACCCATTTTGTAGGTGGGACCGTATCACTGTACCATACAAGAATGGCACATCGATTCAAACAACCATTGGACAACTTAATTTCTTCAAATGGATCATTGAAAATGATGTAATTGATTATATTGAAGCTCACTACGATACAATCGAAAGCGACATGAACAATCGCAATAGCACATCCAAGAAAAAGGAGATTATTATCTCAGACAACTCAAAAACAAGAAAGAAGCGAGAAGAGTTATCCATTTCGGCAACAAAAAGCATTAAGCGAGAAGATGTTGAAATTGTGCTCACTTTTAGCTAATCAATATTTTGCGTAACAACAGTATAAATATATGTGCGTACACACATATATCCATATATCCTATTTATTCATATACATATTTCAAATTACATGGGTTCTATACAATCAACCAAAAAAGTGAGTTTTGAAGACATTATCGACACGGTGTATCAAAATAAGGCTGGTTGTCTACTAGTAAACACGCTCCCTATCACAGAACAAGACTGTCTCCTATCGCACACAATTTTGGCACATGCCGAAGAATCTGCAATTAACAACATACTAACAAACAATCGCAACATACCAGTCATTCTTTACGGAAAAAATACAAGCGACAATAGTGTCCTTGTTAAATACGAGCAGTTAAGCAAACTTGGACTTCATCAAGTCTATGTTTATCCAGGAGGACTATTCGAATGGTTACTCCTACAGGAAATATATGGAGATGATGTCTTCCCAACTACATCTAAAACTAAAGATATATACAGATATCGACCACCAAAAGCACTTCAGTTACATCTAATCAAATAATCATAATTTTTTGTACGCGTATAGTATACACCTTTAGACATTTAGACCACCATGTACGAAGAACACTCGACTCCAAAAAAAAGACGATTAAGCACTTATTCGGATGATGATAGTCTGCCAACTGTTGTGAAAACACCGAGTGGAATAAATGACGCGGCAGGACAGAGTGATTTGCTTCGCCGTTATGAAGAAGCAGATAGAAATCGGTATATGAATCAAAGGTTCGCTAAACATTTTTTTAAAGGAACGCTTATCACTAAGAATGGAGTCATAGCATACAGCCCAATGCTAGTTCAAAAAGGACAAGAACCGTTATTTATTCTTGTCCCAGCAAGTGACATAGAAATAGAAGAATGGAAGCGCGACACCAGCAACCGTCCTATATTATTTAATGAATACGGTGACCCTGTTTTTAAAAAAAACTTATTTGCAGATGATATCGGTATTAATAGGCAATTAAGTAATAATTCAAATGTAACAACTTCTACAAACACTACAACTGATGAAGAAGCTGGGTCGGGGAATGAAGCATACGGCGGAAAACGAAGACGCTCACGTATTGGTAAAAAGACACATAGAAAAAAACAACGACACCGCAAGACTACACTACGCCAACGCAGAGCATAACTATAGAATACAACACAATACGTTGACTAAGTGGCGGGCAGTTGAGTTTTCTTATTTGGACACAACAATATTCAGCACATTCTTTTCATATCACACACAACAGCATCAATTTTAGCCAACCACATTTTTAATTCGTCTGGATTTTCGTAAATATCTACATTTCCATCCAATTCAGTAATAGTCGCATCATTCTCTTGCATGGCTACCATCATCTGCTGATGGTATTCATGACAACCTTGTAAGTACTCCAATGAAATCGAGCTCTCGCCATTACGATTACGCAGCTGCGTGCGGCTATGAGCTATCTCTGGAGTGGTATTTACATAAACAATCTTTTTAATACTAATATCGTTAATGAACGTATCGAACCACTTACTGTATATCTGATAGTTCACATCCTCAATCTTACCACTATCGAACAACATCTTAGCGAAAACGTACTTGTCCGTGTATAAACACCGCTCAGTAATGAATATCTTGCCTGGATTGGCAGCAATGGCCTCGCGCATAACCGCTAGTCTGGAAATATACGCCATCATCTGAAATGGAAACGAATACTTATCTTGATCCGCATAAAACTTTTCCAGCATCGTTACCCCATTTGCATCTCGTATCGTGTTCCAACAGGTAACTGGCTCGTCTAAGAACACCATTGTGTCGTTATCTTTGTATTCTTTTTTTAAGCACTCAAGAAGAGTCGATTTCCCAGACCCAATATTCCCTTCAATGCTAAGAATGCGCGATGGGGTGGTGGATTGAACTGGAATGGGACATGATTCGTCGGTTTGGGTTGACATGATAGTTGAGGACATTTGTTTTATTCGGACGAATGAACGAAGGAATTATACGGTATTTGATATAGTAAGGCAATGATTTTTTTCTGTTCAATTTGACGTATTATGCCCAACAGTACAACACATAGATTTTACACAGTTGAATAACTTACACCCTCAAATATATATTCTAAATTATAGCAAAAATCGAATCGAATAAAAATACTATCTACTCATCAGCAACAAATTGAACCCGAACATTGACAAAATCAAATAGGTATAAAACACAAGCATTGGTTATTGTACCAGACTTAGTTATTCATAACTACTCAAACTCGTTCGCAACTTAAATCATGGATCTCACCCAAGTAAAACTCAGCAAGACAGAATGGGACTCTACGGAGGTACCCATCTCGCCGAGTGAACGCCGCATCGTACAGATGATTATCCAAGGATATGATAATGTCAACATCCGTGAAAACCCAAACCAGTCTCTGGCCAGCTACATGCGCATGTCATCAGTGCTGGGTGTACACGATTACGTATTCATTCATTACTTCGAGGCCGAACTTAACGAGATTGACAAGAGCATTGCTCCAAAGGTAAGTGATAAAAAAATCAAAAAGGCGGACAAAATGAAGCTCGACCTCAACAAAAAAGAAGCACTCAATAGTGTGGACTACTTTGAAAAAAAAATTGTATCTGCTATGAAAAATCTCGTCAAATGCATCAGCAAACGCGGGAATGATATATCATCTCAACAACATGTCACGTTCCATCTACACTACGTGACATTGCACAAGCTCATGTTACTCAAGATAGACCACGTCAACACACACGTAGTGACTTTCGCAACAAATCTACTAAAAAAACACGAAGAGAAAATCAGTCTGAAAGACATATTTACAAACGCACAAACCATTCTCGAGAAAAATAAGACTATCATTGACAACGCAGACATATCGCTATATTTACACCAAAAAGACATATTCCGAACACTTAGAAACCCAGAGTTTGAAACCAGATACCAGATGTATCGCGATGTCGCCGAACACCTCAAGGATGCAAACGACGACGACGAACCCGAAATCATAGAATCCCTACGAGCCACACATCGCGAACTAATCACCCCGAAAAGTGCATCCCTCGTTCTATATTCAGCTCCCACTGGAACTGGAAAGACACTCACTCCACTCGCACTCGCAAAATCATACAGAATACTATTTGTCTGTGCCGCACGACACGTTGGCCTCGCCCTCGCGAAAAATGCAGTCTCCGTCGGACGAAAGGTGGCATTCGCATTCGGATGCGAAACGCCAGACGATATTCGACTACATTATTCGGCCGCAAGCGTATACAGTCGCAATAAACGCACAGGCGGCATCGGAAAAGTAGACAACTCCGTTGGTGACAAAGTTGAAATTATGATTTGTGACGTAAAATCCTACCTATGTGCAATGAGATACATGATGGCGTTTAATCCTATCGACAACATACTCATGTACTGGGACGAACCCACCATATCCATGGATTATCAATCACATCCGCTACACGAAATGGTATCTGTCATGTGGGCGGGCAACGTCATCCCCAACGTAGTATTGTCCTCTGCAACCCTGCCAGACATTGAAGACCTACGTGGCGGAGTCATTCAAAACTTTAACGACAAGTTCCCAAATATCATCGCAAATATAGTCAACATACAGAGCCACGACTCCAAAAAATCCATTCCGATTATCGACCGACATGGATACAACGTAGCACCCCACTTCCTCAAAGAGTGCGAAGACTATTCAGTCATGAAACAAGTTGTCACACACTGTGCAAAAAATAAAACACTATTACGATACATCGACCTTCAATCATGCATAGACTTTGCAATAGCTGTAACAGATAACAACTATGTTTATTCAACCTACACACTTGAAAGAACATTTACATGTATCGACGATATCACAATAACATCCATCAAAGAATACTACTTGTCGCTTGCAGGTAACATCATAAATGGTACGTGGGGGTCGGTTATTACAAATCTCAAAATCATGCGTAAACAAAAAATAGTATCGAATACGTCAGTTGACTCCACTGGTTCGCGCATGCGAAAAGTTAACAGTATTGGCCCAGGCGTAACCTCCACATCAAACACTTATAGCGGAGCACCACTCGTGCGGATGAACAGCGTTGCCGTACTACCACCGACACCACCAGAAAATCTACGCGAAGACACACCTGGTTCATATATTACTACCAAAGACGCGGAGACATTGACAGACGGACCCACCATATTCATCGCAGAAGATGTCGAAAAAATAGCCAAGTTCTACCTCAAACAGTCATATATACCCGCCTCGGTACTAGTAAATATCATGGAGCGTATCGACCACAACAACAAACTCAGCGAACGCATCGCGGAACTAGAGGCCACGCTCGAAGACGAAGAAACATCTGCTACTTCAAACACAACAGACAATAACGGAAAAAAAGCAGGAAAATCAAAAGACAACAAAGACTCGAAGCGCATCGAACGTGAACTCAAGGTGGAAAGCCAAGGGCGTAGCACCAAAATATCAAAAATACACGAAGAACTGTCTGGCCTCCAACGATCCATTAAAACTGTAGAACTCAGTGAGGTATTCGTTCCAAACAAAGGAGCACACATCGACAGATGGGCCAGCGATGTCGAAACAAAAAACGCATTCACAAGCAACGTAAGTGAAGAAAATGTACACGATATTATGGCAGTTCAGGGAGTAAGTGATATATGGAAAATATTACTGCTCATGGGCATTGGCGTATTCGCCAACCACAACAGCCAGTCTTACACTGAAATCATGAAACGCATGGCAACCGAACAACGACTATACCTCATCATCGCATCCAGCGACTACATATACGGAACAAACTACCAGTTCTGCCACGGATACATTGGAAAAGATGTTGCACTCACACAGCAAAAAATGCTTCAAGCACTCGGACGCATCGGAAGACACAACGACCAAAAAGAGTACTCGGTCCGTCTACGAGAAAACACTCACTCGCAACTACTATTCATGCCATCCACAAATAATGTAGAAGCAAACAACATGAACAGACTATTCACTGCATAAACAAACAACACAATTACATTATATAACATCATACCACATAACATCAAAAAAAGAAAAATAGGAACACCCAGGTGCATTCCTATTTTTCACGTAAAATACAAATACAGTTTATTCTGTTATGCAAATAGTCTTAGGTCCATGGAACCGCGAACCAATAAGATGTACACAAGTGTGTGAAGCACTAACCCGCGGGTCGTGGGACAACCATTTATTTCGGAGATTTTACCCAAAAATCCACCAAACACTTTTTGTGTTAGCATATAGGTATATGGATGTATCACTAACACAAAAATTAACGCAGAGAAAATGCTAATCTGCCATTTCTTATAACTAGAATCCGACATGTTATACTCTATACATTACTCGTACAAAATATCCTGCGATTGTATGTATCACATAGTTGTAACATAAAATAAAAAAAGGCACATCTTATAAAATCTTATAAAATCTTATGTATTTTTAATAATATTTAAATCTAGGA
>OCVQ010000492.1_pt1 | contig 37007 bp, 35 predicted proteins | sample 1539061 | NCBI WGS metagenome assembly OCVQ01 (sample SAMEA3355526, study PRJEB22509) | marine metagenome | biome: marine; feature: river plume; material: water | place: USA | collected 2010-08-08 | depth 0.5 m | reverse complement strand
GCTTCACATCGATGCTGGCCGTTATGGCCTTGGAAGACCATGGTCTCAAACCGGGCACAGGTCCTGTTCTGGTTACTGGGGCGGCTGGTGGGGTCGGCTCTGTGGCCGTGGCACTCTTGTCGGCCTTGGGTCATGAGGTCGCTGCCGTCACAGGGCGCCCAGACCAAGCCGATTATCTAAAAAGCCTCGGCGCTACTCAGATCGTCGCCCGAGAAGAGCTAAATGAAACTGTCAAACGCCCTTTGGAAACTGAAAGTTGGGCTGGCTGTATCGATGCTGTCGGCGGGGCAATGCTGGCCCGCATTCTTGGCCAAATGAAATATGGGGCTTCAGTCGCTTCTGTGGGGCTTGCAGGCGGTGCGTCGCTTCCGGCAACGGTCATTCCGTTCCTGTTGCGCGGCGTGAACCTCTTGGGCATTGATTCCGTCATGCAGCCGTTTGAAAATCGGCTCCGCGCTTGGGAACGCATCGCCCATGATCTGCCTTTGGCCAAGCTCGAAGCAATGATCCAGCCCGCGACCCTTGCAGACCTGCCCGGTCTTGGGTCTGCAATTTTGCAAGGCGGTGTCAAAGGCCGCGTCGTCGTGGATGTAAACGCTTAAAACCAAACGCAAGCTGATCCGTTCAACCCTGCCGCCCCCTTAGAATTGGAGCTACCTATGACAGGTCTCGACATCTCTTTTGTTCGTGCACAATTTCCCGCGTTTTCAGAGCCTTCTCTGAACGGACAAGCGTTCTTTGAAAACGCAGGTGGCTCCTATACTTGTACGCAAGTGATTGATCGCCTCACGCGGTTTTATCGCGAGCGAAAAGTTCAACCCTTTGGTCCCTTTGAAGCCTCGCGGTTGGGCGGCGAAGAAATGGATGAAGCGCGCGCGCGGCTTGCGGCACTCATGGGCATAGAGACCGAAGAGTTATCTTTCGGCCCTTCCACCACGGCCAATACTTACGTTTTGGCCCAAGCCTTTCAGCGTTACATGAAGCCGGGCGAAGCGATCATCGTGACCAATCAAGATCATGAGGCCAATACTGGCCCTTGGCGGCGCTTGGCCGATGCGGGCATTGAGGTGCGCGAATGGAAAATAGACCCAACCACAGGACGACTTGAGCCGGAAGATTTAGAGGCAATGCTCGATGAGAATGTCCGTCTCGTCTGTTTTCCGCATTGTTCCAATGTGGTAGGCGAGATCAATCCTGTCGTCGAGATCACGGCACTTGCTCATGCCGCGGGTGCATTTGTTTGTGTGGATGGTGTTAGCTATGCGCCGCACGGGCTGCCCGATGTAGGCTTGATGGGGCCAGATATCTACCTCTTTTCTGCTTATAAAACCTATGGTCCTCATCAGGGCATAATGGTCATTCGTCGGGCCTTGGGGGCTTTGTTGCCCAATCAAGGGCATTATTTTAATGCAGGCTCTTTGTACAAACGGTTCACTCCGGCAGGGCCGGATCATGCTCAAGTTGCAGCTTGTGCAGGGATGGCCGATTACTTCGATAGCCTTGCGAACCACCATTCTATCCAAGGCCTCCCAAGTGCACGGATGGCTGGCGTGCACGATCTTATGCGCGCGCATGAGACGACGCTCTTGCAACCGCTCTTGGACTTCCTTTCGGCTCGAAACGACCTGCGCCTTCTGGGGCCTCGTAATGCCGAAAACCGGGCACCGACTGTCGCACTCGATCTTGGACGCGATCCTGCACCCATTGCTCAAGCCCTCGCGGCAAAGGGTATCAACGCGGGCGCAGGGGACTTCTACGCAGTGCGCGCCCTTGAAGGCCAAGGGGTGAACTCAAAACGGGGTGTGCTGCGCTTATCTTTCGTTCATTACACATCTGTTGACGAAATTGATGCGCTCATCGCGGCGCTCGATAGTGTTCTTTGATCCAATGCGGCGTCTGCCCCGTAACTAATGGAAAACGGGGGCTAAATGTCTGAGTGTACACTTCTTTGGTTTCGGCGCGATCTGCGCCTTTCAGACCATCCAGCTCTCACAGCCGCAATTGCTAGGGATCGGGCGATCATCCCGGTATTTATCCGCGATCCCATTGTTGACGGCTTGGGCGCCGCGCCAAAGTTTCGCTTGGAATTGGGTCTTGAGGCATTCGACGCACGGCTTCGCACATTCGGCAGTCGCCTGATTTTTCGCTCCGGCGATGCGTCTGACGTGTTGCAAGCTCTTGTCACAGAGACTGGAGCCCGATCAGTGTATTGGACGAGGGCTTATGATCCGGCATCTGTAACGCGTGATACGCAACTGAAAACCACCCTTAAAAACAAAAACATCGACGCGCGCTCCTTTGGCGGCCATTTGATGTTTGAGCCATGGACGGTGGCTACAAAAACGGGCACCCCGTTTAAGGTTTACACCCCATTCTGGAACGCTGTTCGTGATCGCGGCGTTGATACGCCGTTGCCAATGCCTGCATCCCTTCCTTCCCCGAGCATTTGGCCCGCGTCGGAGGCCCTGGCAGATTGGGGTTTGAGCCGAGCAATGAATCGCGGCGCAGCAGTTGTAAGAGATTACGCGCAGGTCGGAGAGGTGACAGCACAAACGCGTCTCTCCAAATTCATCGAAGACGGCATCGATCGCTATAATGACGCTCGGGATCTGCCCGCAGTTGACGGAACCTCATGCCTTTCTGAAAACCTTTCGATTGGTGAGATTTCGCCACATCAATGCTGGGCTTCTGCAATGGCCGCCCGCCAAAACGGAAGCCGCGGCGCAGAAACCTTTCTCAAGGAATTGGTTTGGCGTGAGTTTTCTTACCATTTGATGCACCACACGCCGCAAATTCTGCACCGAAATTGGAAACCCGATTGGGATGCCTTTCCATGGTCAAATGATCCAAACCATCCCCATGTTTTGGCATGGAAGCAGGGCCGTACGGGAATTCCATTTGTAGATGCCGCAATGCGCGAACTTTATGTCACGGGACGAATGCATAACCGTGGGCGCATGATTGTCGCCTCCTATCTTACCAAACATTTGCTCACAGATTGGCGGATCGGTCTGCAATGGTTCGAGGATTGTTTGATTGACTGGGACCCGGCAGCGAATGCGATGGGGTGGCAGTGGGCCGCCGGCTCGGGACCAGACGCCGCGCCCTATTTTCGCGTTTTCAATCCGGTGACCCAACTCGAAAAGTTTGATCCCCGCAAAAACTATCCGGCCCGTTGGCTGGCCGAAGGTCGCCGCGCTCCCAGCCACGAAGCTTTGAAATTCTACGAGGCCTCTCCTCGTGCATGGCAGCTCTCCCCGTCGGACGCGCCGCCGAACGTCATCGTCACCCCAGAGGCGGGACGTGCGCGCGCACTTTCTGCCTATGAAAACCGGGGTTTCTGAGTCACACTTCTCATCAATCAGAGTGGCCCAAACGCCACCAAACTAAAGGGGGATGCCATGTTCCTATCCAATACTGCGGGTCAATCAGATCTACCACGCTACTTCTCGACAGTTTTTGATGTCGCCGCGCGTATGAACAGGGGCGTTCTTGATTTTGTCTTGCCAGATGGCCGCATTTTTCGTGCCGAGGGCAAAGCACCCGGCCCAGTGGCCACGTTACAAATTCATAATCCAGACATCTTCGCGCGTCTGGTGCGCGAAGGAGACCTAGGTTTTTGTGAAGCCTATTTAGACGGGTGGTGGTCCACCCCTGACCTGCAAGCGTTTATGGATCTTATCCATGCTGAAAATGAAGAGCTCTATGACGGCTTTCCTGGCATGGGATTTGTGCGAGCCTACGAGAAAATGCGGTTTTGGTTGCAATCCAACTCCAAGCGCCAAGCCAAGAAAAACATCTCATATCACTACGATCTGGGGAATGATTTTTATGGTCTTTGGCTCGATCAGACGATGACCTACTCGTCGGCCCTTTTCGAGACAGGCCAAAACAGTCTCGAGACGGCGCAAATCGCTAAATACGCCTCCATGGTAGATCAAATGGCGGTCCAGCCGGGTGATCATGTTTTGGAAATCGGCTGTGGTTGGGGCGGGTTCGCCGAATATGCGGCCTTGCATCGTGGTTTGCGTTTGACTTGCCTCACCATCTCACAAGAGCAGTTTAACTACGCCGTTAAGCGCATTGAAAAAGCTGGACTTTCTGACAGAGTAGAAATCAAGCTACAAGATTATCGAGACGAGCAAGGCACCTATGATGGCATCGCGTCCATCGAAATGTTCGAAGCAGTAGGAGAAAAATATTGGCCTGTTTACTTCGACGCAGTGCGAAACCTTCTCAAGCCTGGCAAGCATGCGACGCTACAGATCATCACTGTCCAAGACGCACGCTGGGATGTTTATCGTCGCGGCGTTGATTTCATTCAAAAATACATTTTCCCGGGGGGAATGTTGCCATCGCCAAGGGCGCTCCGTGCAGAAGTTGAACGCGGTGGACTGCAAGTTGCGCGGTCCATCGAATTTGGTGAGAGCTATTCCAAGACCCTTCGCATGTGGTACGACACCTTCAACGACAAATGGTCAGAGATTGAAGCGATGGGTTTTGACGATCGTTTCCGGCGGATGTGGAACTTCTATTTGACCTCTTGCGCCGCGACCTTTCACAGCGGAAACTGTGATGTAACGCAAATTACGGTAACAAGGCCCGCATAATGTACCCCACGGCGGCAAAACTTATCGCAGCCTTATGCTTGGCTGTGGCTGTGTATTTCGCCTCCGAACATGTGAAATCAGTTTTTCCACCGGATATGGCGTTTGGGATCTTTTCGATCTTAAACGCCGCAATCGCATTTGGCTGCGGCTGGGTTGTGGTCGGCAGGCGGGCAGGGCGAGGCTTTGCCGGTGGGGTTGGCAATGGACTGACAGGTGCCGCCGCAGCACTCTTTTGGGTGCTAGTCCTCCACTCTGGCCGACTGATGCTGTCTCAAGCGCTGGCGCGCCGTTACGACGGCCCCGGTGAGGCAGTTATCGCTATGGTAAATCAATCGATCGAATGGGGGACGATGGCACTGGCACATCCTCCAACTCTTGGGGCACTCTTGATCGGCGGCGCGCTGACGGGACTTGCGGCAGAGTTTGCCGCCCGGAATTGGCGATGAAATGACCTCACAGTTCTTCTACGGAACTCTTCGTGACCCAGAGTTGCTTGCAGTGGTTTTGGGGCATTCAAACGCCCATTTAACGCCAGCAACATTGCCAAATTATGCGGTTTTTCACGCCGGCGCAGAGCCTTTTCCGCAAATATTGCCAAAACTCGGAGCTGAGGCAAAAGGGCTCTTGGCACGGAATCTCAGCAAAACCGATATAGAGCGCCTCGCCTTCTATGAAGAAGGCTACGACTATCTTTTGCGCTCAATCGATGTTGTCTGCGACGGGAAAAACCAAACGACAAAAGTATGGTTTCCACCAAGTGATGGCTATCCTGAGGGCCAGGAATGGTCCTTGCTCCGTTGGCAAGAAAGCTATGGTCGGGTGGCACGCGAGGCAGCCTCGGAAGCGATGACCTACCTCGGATTGCGGACGCCGCAGGATGTGGCGAATGGCTGGCGCATGATCGACAGCCGGGCGCAAGCCCGTCTTATTGCGGCAGCAGCGCCAGATTTTGGCGCGAGCGGTCAGTCACGCGCCGATGACATCGAGCCTTTGTCATTCCGAAGGCCCTATGCGCGCTTCTTTGCTCTTGAAGAGCACAATCTTCGCTTTCGCAATTTTGACGGTCGGTGGTCTGAACCTATCGAACGCGCGGTTTTTATTGGCGCGGATGCTGCACTTGTGCTCCCCTATGATCCCAAGCGTGATGTCGTACTCCTCGTAGAGCAATTTCGGTCGGGGCCTTTTGCGCGGGGAGACCGCTTTCCATGGTGCCTCGAGCCAATTGCAGGGATGGTTGATGGGGGTGAGGCGCCTGAGGATACCGCGCGTCGTGAGGCGCTAGAGGAAGCAAACCTTACGGTTCATGCGCTTCTTTCGATTGGTTCTGGTTATGCCAGCCCGGGCGACGCGACAGGCTTTTACCACATGTTTTGTGCACTCACCGATTTGCCTGAAACTCTCGCCGGGGTATCGGGCGTCGAGAGCGAGTCCGAGAATATAAAATCCCATATTCTGAGTGCGGATCATTTTTTCGAAAAACTGGATGCTGGCGCTTTCAATGTCATTCCATTGCAATTGATGGGCCATTGGCTGGCACGACACCGGGAAACTCTGCGCGCACGCGCTTGAGTTCCCGCCCTCATCACCCTACACCTTAGTCACAGGTTTACGAAGGAAAACGCCATGTATATCGCCAAGGATCTTGCTTCCGCCATCGGAAATACCCCGTTGATCCGTCTTCGGAAAGCATCCGAATTGACGGGTTGTGAGATACTTGGAAAGGCCGAGTTCATGAATCCGGGTCAGTCCGTGAAGGACCGCGCGGCACTTTACATAATTATGGATGCTGTCGCGAAAGGGTTTCTCAAGCCAGGGGGGACGATTGTCGAAGGAACCGCTGGCAATACGGGCATCGGCCTTGCTCTTGTCGGGGCCTCAATGGGCTTTAGGACGGTCATCGTCATTCCGGAAACGCAAAGCCAAGAAAAGAAGGATATGCTGCGTTTGGCTGGGGCTGAATTGGTCGAAGTGCCCGCCGCGCCATATAAAAATCCCAATAATTATGTGCGATATTCTGGACGGCTCGCCGCAAAACTTGCCCAAAACGAACCAAATGGTGCAATCTGGGCAAATCAATTCGACAACACCGCCAATAGACAGGCCCACATAGAAACCACCGGGCCGGAAATCTGGAAGCAAACCAACGGTAAAGTTGACGGCTTCATTTGTGCGGTCGGATCGGGTGGTACTTTGGCAGGGGTTGGCATGGCGCTACAGCCAAAAGGCGTCAAGATCGGTCTCGCAGATCCTCTCGGCGCGGCGCTCCATTCCTTCTACACAACAGGCACGCTTGCCTCCGAAGGCAGTTCCATCTCCGAAGGGATTGGGCAAGGTCGCATTACGGCAAACCTTGAGGGCTTCACCCCTGATTTTTCATGCCAAGTTCCCGATGCAGAGGCGCTTCCAATTGTTTTTGACCTTTTGTCGGAAGAGGGTCTTTGCCTTGGCGGATCTTCGGGTGTGAACATTGCAGGCGCTATTCGTATGGCGAAGGAAATGGGCCCCGGACGCACGATTGTAACCATCCTGTGCGATTATGGGACGCGGTATCAGTCAAAGCTTTTTAATCCAGAGTTTTTGGAATCAAAGGGCTTGCCTGTTCCTCATTGGTTATCGGCACAGGGGCGCGATGTGCCGTCGGTGTTTAAAGGTTGAGGCCAATGAAACAGCGCGATCTCGTCTTGGCGTTCCTGACAGCGCTTTTCCTCTTTACACCTCCGATCTCAGCGCAAACCACGCCTGATCCCAGTTCTGTGTCTGCTGAGACTGCACCGGTGCCTCAAACAGCATCAGAACCCTCGATCGCTCCGTCAAGACCTTCCGTTGCCAGCGCAATTTCTGCCGAGGACTATCAGAAATGGGAGGCACTTGTTACGCGCGCAGAGGACGCCATTACGGCACAACGCGCGTCCAATGAGGCTTTCCTTTCTCTGCGCCAGCAAGTTGCTGACTTTCGGCAGCGTTTTGCGCTTGCTCAAGGTCAGAATGCCGAGTTGCTGTTATCACTCAAGGAACAACTCACCGCGCTCGGGCCGTTACCCGCCGAGGAAGCAACCGAGGCCGCTGAACTTGCCACACAGCGCCAAGCGCTCCTCGACCGCACCGCCGAGTTGAGCGCCCCTGGGCGTGCTGCGGAAGTGGCCTACACCCGCGCGGATGCGCTTATCCGCTCCATCGACCGGGTGCTACGTGAGCGGCAAACTGGTCGCCTTCTGGAATTGGGACCATCGCCGCTCAACCCAATACATTGGCCGGGCGCAATTACATCGGTTACCAGCAGCATAAGTGCGGTTTTCCTCGAGATAACAAACGCATGGCGTAGTCCGGTTCAGCAAATATCTACTCGCAGCAGTTTGCCGGCTGTGTTCCTTTTGACGCTTTTGGGTGCAGTTCTCATACTTCGAGGCCGCTACTGGGTTGAGCGAGGTTCTCTTGCGATCGTTGGCGACAAGAATACGCCCGGTCGCTGGTTGGCAGGTTTTGGTGTGTCATTGGGACAAGTATTTGTTCCGGTTCTGGGAACGCTCCTGATTATCATTGCCGCCGAATTGTCTGGCCTCACAGGTATGCGCTCTACTCCAATCGTTGGCGCCTTGATCCCGCTGTCATTTTCGTTTTTCTCCGCGCGTTGGCTTGGGGGGCGAATGTTTCCGAAACATGAGGGCTTCTCTGCTTCATTGAATCTCGCTTCAGAACGTCGCGTCGAGGGACGCTTTCATGCCGCCACACTAGGTTTGATCGTAGGTCTCGGTCTGTTCGTCGAAGAAGTCGCCTCCGCCACCGCGTGGTCGAACACCGCCCGTATTGTTGTGCTGTTCCCCTTCATGGTCACCGCAGCGCTTTTCATGATGCGCCTTGCGGGGTTGCTCAGTTTGCATGTCCGCAACGAGGAAGAAGCCCAAGGCGAGCGCAGTTATCGTAATCGACTAATTCATCTGCTCGCCCGCTTGCTCATCGGGCTGGCCGCCATTGGCACGATAGCCGCCGCGGTTGGGTACTTTGAAGCGGGGGTTGCCATTGTCTACCCCACGATCATGTCCTTGCAATTGCTGGCCCTGCTGATGGTTCTGCAACGCGTGGTGACTGCCGTTTATTCGCTCGTCACACGCAATGAAAAAGATGCACAGGAAGCACTCTTTCCGACACTGGCAGGCTTTATCTTTGCACTCCTTTCGCTGCCAGTTTTTGCGTTGATATGGGGTGCAAAAGCGACTGACTTGGTGGAAATCTGGGGCAGGTTCTCTTCCGGTGTTTCCATAGGTGAGACGCGCATTTCGCCAGCAGCCTTCTTGACCTTTGCCACCGTTTTTACTGTTGGCTACATGGCAACCCGTATGCTGCAAGGCACGTTGAAGTCCTCCGTTTTGCCAAAGACCAAGATCGACACTGGCGGTCAAAATGCCATTGTTGCGGGCACCGGATATGTCGGGATTTTTCTAGCTGCACTTGTCGCGGTCACTTCCGCAGGGATCGATCTGTCATCGCTTGCGATTGTGGCTGGCGCGCTCTCAGTCGGTATTGGTTTTGGCTTGCAAAATATCGTCTCGAACTTCGTCTCGGGAATTATCCTATTGATCGAACGCCCAATCTCCGAAGGAGATTGGATAGAAGTGGGTGGCAAGCAAGGCTATGTCCGCGATATTTCGGTTCGGTCAACGCGGATCGAAACTTTCGACCGCACCGATGTCATCGTGCCCAATGCTGACTTTGTCTCGGGCATGGTCACCAACTACACACGTGGGAAAACAATTGGCCGGGTGATAATCCCTGTTGGTGTCGCGTATGGCGTTGATACGCGGAAAGTTGATGAAATTCTGCGAGAGATTGCCGAAGCCCATCCAATGGTTCTCGCCAATCCCCCGGCGACTGTCGCCTTCATGGGCTTTGGTGCAGATAGCCTCAATTTCGAGATCAGGGTCATTTTGCGTGATGTGAACTGGTCGCTTTCAGTACGCTCGGAGCTCAACCACCGCATTTATGAACGCTTCCGTGAAGAAGGCATCGAAATCCCGTTTGCACAGCGCGACATTTGGATAAAAAATCCCGAAGCCCTCCTGCCACGAGGGCCAGAGCGCACTCAAGCGCCAAGTCCCGATCCGGACGCGCGCCGTGATTGGGCAGAACAGCCTGAGGCGACCGATCAAACCGAAGGTTCGATGGATAAACCAAAACCCGAAGGTAATAGTTAATAAAGGCTCCTATGACCCGTCCCCTTTTCCGTGACGACGCTTATCTCCGCAAGTCTTCTTCTCAGGTGCTTTATCTCACCGAAGAGGGCGGTATTGTCGTCGATGCTAGCATTTTCTACCCAACCGGCGGCGGCCAGCCGGGCGATAGTGGGACGCTCATTTGGGACGGGGGCCGCATGGAAATCGCGACAGCCATCAAAGGGGCAGGGACCGACATCATCCTCGTTCCAGCAGAGCCTGTGGCGCTCCCTTTGCCTGGAACCATTGTGCAGCAACATCTCGATTGGGATCGGCGCTATCGTCATATGCGGGTCCATACTGCATTGCACTTGCTCTCTGTCGTGATCCCATTGCCCGTCACGGGAGGCGCAATTTCGTCTGAAAAGGGGCGCTTGGACTTCGACATGCCCGAGCCGCCTGCGGATCTGGCGCTGCTTGCCGCGCAGCTAAACGAACTCATCTCTCAGGATCTCGCGATCACTGATCAATGGATTACGGATGCTGAGCTGGCAGCAAACCCGGGTCTCGTGAAAACGATGTCGGTTATGCCGCCAATCGGCCAAGGCAAGGTTCGCTTGGTCCGGATCGGCACATCCAATCACCAAGTTGACCTCCAGCCATGTGGGGGCACTCATGTTGCCAAGACGAGCGAGATAGGCCGGGTCTCACTTGGTAAAATTGAAAAAAAGGGCAAGATAAATCGTCGCGTCACATTGTTTTTGGAAGCGTGACGTCCATCGCCATTTCGCAGGCTGCTCTCATAGCTATAGCATACCCCATAGGACCAAGCCCCGCGATCACAGCGGTTGCCACTTTCGATACAAGCGAGTTGTGATAAACGGCTTCCCGACGATGAATATTTGAGATGTGCAACTCGATGATCGGCACTTTTACCATCTTGAGTGCATCCATAATCGGAACCGACGTAAAGGTTAGCCCGGCTGGGTTGATGATAACGGCACCCGCCGCCTCATCAATGGCTTCGTGTATCCAGTCAATGATTTGATGCTCGGCATTCGATTGATAGAAAACCACGTCGCGCGGGGCCGCTGCTGCACGACAAAGGGTCTCGATTTCCGCCAAGGTGACAGAGCCGTAAATCTCGGGCTCACGTTTCCCCAATCGATTGAGGTTTGGTCCGTTCAAGACATATATTTTTCCAGCCATCGGCAGCTCCACTTACAAGCGTTTCGCGTCATTCGCCGGCGTGTCTTGCCGCTTCGGCCTCTTCTTCCGCCTTATCGCCCAAGGCCTGCGCCTCTGGATCGGGCAAGCCTTCTCGGCTCAACAAAATAGCAATTGGGCGCAACTCTGGTAACTGACTGCACACAATCATCAGCGACACCATGATCGGTACTGACAAAAACATCCCCGGGATGCCCCAGACAGCCGCCCAAAATGCCAGGCTGATGATGATTCCAAAGGACGAAAGGCGAAGCGCTCGCCCCATCAACATTGGGTCAATCACATTTCCCAACACGAATTGAGTCATCCCGACGATGGCAAAAATCGCTGCCGTTTGCACCGGGTCGGGTTGCTGAATGTAGCTCACGAGGGCAACCAAAACTGTGGCAATGATCGAGCCCACAGATGGGATGTAATTCAACACAAAGGTCAAAATACCGAGCGCCGTCGCTAGGTCCAGATCGAAGTATTCCGCGACAAGCCACACAAGAACACCCGTGACCGCCGAGACAAAGCTTTTTACCAATAAATAGTAATTTACGCGGTGGATAATCGTGCCGACGACTTGGCCAAATCGTTCCGCTTGTGCGGGATTGGCAAAAAGGTTGCGAAGCTTGGTTTCAAACCAAACCCTTTCGGCAAAAAGAAATCCCACAAATAGAGTCACGAGAACGCTGGCTTGAACAAGGCTGCCGGCTTGCCCTGCCGCAGTCCGCAAATACCCTGTGACTTCAATCGATTTGGTGAAATTCAAAATCGTTTTCTCGGCCTCAGGCCCAAGAAAGCTGAATAGTTCCGCAAGTGCAGTCGGTGCGCGTTCAGCATAGCTGAGCGTCGTGCTCAAAACGGTGTTCACCTGTGCAAGGATGATTGACGTAAGTGACATCAATGCAGTGGCAATCGCCAAAAGCGCAACGATCGATGCCAACCAATTGGGTACGCGCAGCGGGCCAATCCGGACACGAGCAATCGAGTTGATCGCATCCGACGTAAGCGAGAAGATCACAATTGCAACCGCCAATGAAATCAACAGAAACCGTGCTTGCACCAGCAAGAACAGCACGACGGCAAAGGCAATAATTGTCAGTGCCGCTGCCTGTACGCGCCCCGGATCGATGCCGCGCCCAACTCTTTTGGGGCGCATCGGTTGCATCGGTGTTGGAGCGCCCATTTATTTCTCCTCTTTGCCTGCTGTCTTTATGCGGCAGTCAAACACAATTTGCCAATCATTCCATCGGTCTCGGGGCTCTTTTAAACGCACCTTTGGATTACTAATGATTTTTCTTGCATGGCTTGGGGCGGGGCAGCCGTGCTGCACCGCGGAAATTCTCTTGGCAAATGCAGAAACTCTCATATGCTGGCGACGTTCTCCTCCAGCCGAGTCGCTGCCAGACCGCTGCGGGAACAAGGCGCGTCCCCCTTCGGGACGTTTCGCAAAGGTTTCCATAGCGATGTCTCTTCGCTCGAACCCATTGTAAAGCCTGAGCTTCCGGCTTCAACGCGCTGGAAATAGGCGGAGCCTCACCAAACTATGACCTTTAATATAACTGTTCCGGCCCAAGGGGGCGCAGATACGCCTTCGAGCAGCACTATGCCCGCTCTTGCTGACGAAAGTCCGAATGGAAATGGCCACAGCCCTAAAGGGCTCCCGGCGCTCACCCTAGGGGCCATTGGCGTCGTCTACGGCGACATCGGTACATCGCCTCTATATGCCATGCGCGAAGCATTGCGCCCGGTTGCAAAAGATGGGTTGGCCCCGGCCGAGATATTGGGTGTGGTTTCGTTGCTGATCTGGGCACTGATTGTCGTGGTGACGCTCAAATATGTGCTCTTTCTACTTCGCGCCGATAACCGTGGGGAAGGGGGCGTGCTTGCCCTTTATGCGCTCACTAGACTTGCCATCGGTCGCCGCTCACTGCCAGTTTTGGGGCTGGCAATCTTGGGAGCAGCGCTGTTTTTTGGCGATGCACTGATCACTCCGGCGATTTCGGTCTTGTCTGCCGTCGAGGGAATTACCCTCGTTCAGCCTCATTTTGAAGGATTGGTGCTTCCCGTTACGATCGGGATTCTTCTGGCGCTATTTCTCGTGCAATCTCGGGGGACGGCGGCCATCTCTGCTGCTTTTGGGCCGATTACGGCCATTTGGTTCATGACGATGGGCTGGTTAGGCTTCAGACAGCTATTGCAACATCCCGAAGCCTTCGCGGCGATCAACCCGCTCTATGGCATAAGCTTCTTGGCCGATCACACAGCCGTAGCTTTCATTGTCTTGGGTGCAATCTTTTTGGCCGTTACTGGGGCCGAAGCTTTGTATGCCGATCTTGGCCATTTTGGGCGCAAACCAATCCGGCTTGCTTGGTTTGCGCTGGTCTTGCCTGCGTTGACATTGAATTATCTGGGGCAGGGCGCCTTGGTCTTGGAAAATCCGCAAGCTCTCTCCAACCCCTTCTTTTTCATGGTATCGCCAGCGTCGCTGCCGTTTCTCGTGGGGCTAGCCACCATTGCCACAGTGATTGCGGCACAAGCCGTTATCACCGGAGCCTTTTCAATGGCCCAATCTGCGGCACATCTTGGCCTTATGCCGCGCGTTGCGGTCCGTCACACATCTGAATCACAAACCGGACAAATCTATGTTCCTGCGGTGAACTGGCTCCTAATGCTTGGGGTCTTGGCGCTCGTCCTTAGCTTTGGCACATCCGAGGCCTTGGCCTCGGCCTATGGGATTGCTGTCACCGGAGCGATGCTGGTCGACACCATTTTGTTTGTGATTTTTATCCGCTGCGGGTGGAATGCGTCGTGGCTTATCGTCTTACTGATCGGTCTGCCGCTTGCGGTTATTGAAACCACTTTTTTGGCCTCTAACATGGGCAAAATCTTTGATGGTGGATATGTCCCAGTTCTGATTGCTGCAATGATCGCACTTGCGATGGTAAGCTGGTGGCGTGGAACTCAAAACGCCGAAGCCGCCGAAGCGCGCCAACTGGTTTCGATGCAGAGTTTTGCAGAGTCGCTTCTACGGTCCTCCGTCATAGAAGTGCCAGGTACTGCATTTTTCCTCACCCCATACCCCAGCGTTGTGCCGCCTGCATTTCTTCATAATCTCAAACACAATAAAGTCATGCACGCCAATAATGTGATCTTGAAAGTCGAAACGCTTCGGATCCCGGTTGTCGCGGAAGAGGACAGGGTCGAGTTGACGCCGCTAAATGCGCGATTTTGCACGCTGACTTTGCGATTTGGCTTTATGGAGTCCCCAAACGTCAGCCGAGCCCTTGGTCCCGCGCGCCGGGCAGGGCTGAAATTCGATGTCATGACATCCACCTTCTTTCTGGGCCGTCGCCGAATTGTGCCTTTGTCCCGTCGAGGGTGGCGCCGGCTCACGGATCGGGTCTTTATAGCGATGCTGCCTTTCGCAGCGGATCCTAGCGATTATTTTCATCTCCCCCGAGACCGTGTTGTCGAACTGGGCAGCCGCATGTCGATGTGAGGGAAATAGGCGCATAAGGATTTCGGCATTTATCCAAAACCAGTCACGGTTTGCCTCTTGAACACCCCCTCTGCCTCTGTGTAAGACACGCGAACGGACAGTTGGCCGAGTGGTCGAAGGCGCACGCCTGGAAAGTGTGTAGGCGGGGAACCGTCTCGAGGGTTCGAATCCCTCACTGTCCGCCATAATTTTCCGCTAAGTATATAATATTTAATACTAAAAACGCTTGTGATCTAAGTTTACCCCTACGTTAACCCCTACAAAAGATTCACTAACCGCTCATTTTATGCTATACGCGCGCGCCCGCGCTTCACTGTGTGCTGAGTGTTGCCGCTGAATCCTGCCCCCAGTATTGCTCTGACATCGCTTTCTGCTAGCCTGATCTAAAATGAGGGCTTACATGAGCAGACATCGCCCAAAAGCAAACACAATAGTGCTGGCACTTGCAATGGCAGCGTCATGCAGCCTTGCATCGCCTATTGCGGCAGAAAGCTGGCGCTCCGACCCGACATATTTGGCATGGAAGGCTAGCAGCTCCGCAGCCGAGAAGAATGCGGAGGCTGTTGAGTTCCTTCTCAAAAAGCAAGCGCGAGGCAGTGTCAGAGGAACTTTCTTGCCGGCTGGGTTCGCGCCGGCTAGCGTCACCGGATGACAAAACCCAGCCCCTTTCGCTATTTCAAAACATCACCCGAGATCATCCGCCTGGCGGTGATGATGTATGTCCGGTTCCCATTGTCGCTGCGGAATGTGGAGGATTTGTTGCACGAACGGGGCATCGACATCTGCCACGAAACCGTTCGGTTCTGGTGGAACCGCTTTGGCCCGGTGTTTGCTGCTGGAATCCGTAGGAAGCGGATCAATCGGATGCGTTCATACTCAAATTGGCAATGGCACCTGGATGAAGTGTTCGTGAAAATAAATGGCGAGACGCACTACCTTTGGCGCGCGGTCGATCATGAAGGGGAAGTTCTCGAAAGCTTCGTTACAAAGCGCCGGGATCGCAAAGCAGCATTGAAATTCCTCAGGAAAACGATGAAACGGCATGGCAACCCGCATATCTTCGTGACCGATAAACTGCGATCCTATGGTGCAGCGATGAAGGCAATCGGCAACGCCGACAAACAGGAAACTGGCCGCTGGCTCAACAATCGGGCCGAGAATTCACACCAGCCATTCCGACGAAGAGAACGGGCCATGCTTCGATTTAGGCGCATGCGAACCTTACAGAAATTCGTCGCCGTACACGCCTCAGTCCACAACCATTTCAATCAGGAACGACATCTCTACAGCCGATCAAATTTCAAGCTCAACCGCACCGCCGCTCTTGCCGAGTGGCGCTGCATCTGCACAGCCTAAAAGATTGCCGATACCGGGAAACTGAGACGAGTGCGCATTCGTCTGACAGCACCGGCAGAAGTCATCGCAAAATCCAAAAAAGAGCGCGCGGAAATCGAAGGGGATACCCAAGTCAGCGTGCGTCGGGCAGAGGTCGAAGCCAACTGTCGCAAATTGGAAATCGATCTGGATCAACGACGCGCTGAGATCCATCAGACCCAAGAAATTGAAACGCTGCTTGCAGCTCAACTTACCGAGATCGCCCGGAAAAAGGCCGATGCAGAACGTGCCGCTGCCGAGGCGCGTATCGAAATGGAGCGCGCCATTCAATCGGCATCGCTCACGCGCGAGCAAGCCATACGGCAAGCGGAAATCGCACAAGCCAGCGCCTTGGAAATTGCCGAGCAAGAGCGCTCTATTTTGATTGCCGCAAAAAGCCAAGAAGGCAGCAAAGCCAAAGCAGAGGCAACCGCCGCACAAGCCCAAGTCGTCACTGCCGAAGAAAATCTCGCAACGCAACGCCAGCTGGCCGAGGCCGGACGTCGAAAGCAACTCGCAATGCTGGCTGCGGAGCAAGACGCTGAGGCCAGTGCCAAGCGCACCGCGATATCCAGTGAGTCAGACAAGGTTGCGGCAGCGGCGCGCGGCCATATCAAGCGCCAAGAGGCCGAAACCCTGCGGATCATGCGCGAGGCAGAGGCCGCTGGCGAGGCCGCACGGTTCATGGCCGAAAACCAGCGCAATCCGGATTTGGTGGCGATGGAATTGGAAAAGGCCCGGCTGGCGGCGCTCCCGGGCATCATCAGTGAAATGGTCAAGCCCGCAGAAAAGATCAAAGGGATCTCGATCAATCACGTTTCAGGGCTGGGGCGGGGCGAAACCACAAGCGCCCCGAACTCACCCGTTGATCAGACAATAAACGCCATTATGGACATGGCGGTTGGCCTGCCAACGATGAAGCGGATTGGAGACGCCGTCGGGATGAACCTCGACACTCTCTTGCCCGATCCCAAGGAGAAATAGAGACCGTCAAATCCTTCGGCCAGCCGCAGAGCTACCTGTTCCAAGCGGCTACGGCAGGGCCTGACGGTGCTGTCGGGCAGGGGGGTGCCATCGTTTGAGCGGGATATGCGCTTTGCGGCATGATCACAGGCCGCCTTCTTGGCGGTCTGACACAGGCTCTTGGTCTGCCGATATCCTCTCAAACGACGGCGGTATATCGCGGATTTTTTCCCGCCAGAGCACCAACAGCCCCGCCGCCATGATGGTCGAAATGCCAAACCAAGCAATCGTATCAGGCCATTCGGCGAAAAACATCCATCCCCAAAGCACGCCCCAAAGCATGTAGCTATATTCAAACGGTGCGACTGCGTTGCTGTCGGCAATTCTGTAGGCCTGCGTCAACAGCGTCAAACCCAGTGCTGCGATAACCCCACAGCCACACATCAACGCAATATCCAAAGCTGTCGGCCAAGCCCAAGCCCGAAACAAAAACCCCAAGGTCGGATGCGTCTCTGTGCCGTAACGCCCATCCCCAAAAAGGATCGCCATAAGCAAAGCCACGGTGAGAAATACAAAGTTCCCCCAAAACGCCATCGCTGGTGCCGTCTCGGTCTGCCCCAATTTACGCGCCAAGATCATCGAGAACCCGTAAGACAGGCCAGACCCCAGCACCATCAATGCAGCCCAGTCAAAAATGCTCGCACCGGGGCGTAACATGATGATAACCCCGACAAACCCCAACCCCACAGCGCCCCAACGTCGCCATCCGACCTGCTCTTTGAGCCAGAAATAGGACAGCACGGTGATAAACAGCGGTGCCGAAAAATAAAGCGCCACTGTTGTGGCAATCGGCAAAGCGGGCAGGGCAAGATAATAGGCGGCATAGGCCAGAAACATCGCGCCGCCACGCGCTATCATCCGGCCCGTCGCGGCGGTGAACAAGGTTCCCAGCCCTCCGTCGCGCACCGCCAATAGCGCCAACAGCGGCATGGCCGTAAGCCCCCGAAGCACCATGGCCTCACTCAAAGGATAGCTTCCCGACAACAGCTTCAGGATCAAATCCTGAATGGCAAACAGCCCGATCCCTGCGACAAGGCATAAAATGCCAAGCGCCGTGTCTTGTCTGGCAGGAGCGGATTGGGTCAAAGGCGGCTTCTTTTTATGGTTATGGCGTCACTCGCCACCTAAAGACACCGCTCCGCCGAAGCTGTCCCCAAGATTTGCGACATCTTCGATGTCGGCATTCGTGTCTCACCCAATTGCCCGAAGGTGCTGGCCGCCCAGAAATTGCGAATGAAACCCTGCAAAAGGGGTGCGACCCAACGCGCGCAAGCGTCGCCTGTGCGGCGCAGCGCTTCGCGTTACCGGCCCAGTAACTTCATCCCGCGTTCGATGCCCTCGAGCGTCATCGGCACCATGCGATCCTCGAAAATCTCGCGGATTAGTCCGATGGACTGCGTGTAACTCCAGTATTTTTCCGGTGTCGGGTTGATCCACAAATGCTGGCCCCAATGCTCGCGCGCCCGCTGCAACCACACTTGCCCCGCTTCTGCGTTCCAATGCTCGTTTGCACCACCGGGATAGGCAATCTCATAGGGCGACATCGAGGCATCCCCAACGAAAATACACTTATAATCAGGGCCATAGGTTCGCAAAATGTCCAACGTGGACTGTTGCTCGTTCCACCGCCGATGATTGTCCTTCCAAACGCCTTCATAAAGGCAATTGTGAAAATAGAAGTGCTCCAGATGCTTGAACTCGGCCCGCGCCGCAGAGAATAACTCCTCCACCACCTTCACATGCGGGTCCATAGAGCCGCCCACATCCAAAAACAGCAAGACCTTTACCGCGTTGCGCCGCTCTGGCCGGGTCTGCACGTCCAGATAGCCATGCTCCGCCGTTGCACGTATGGTTCCGTCCAGATCCAATTCGTCATGTGCGCCATCTCTTGCCCAACGCCGCAACCGTTTGAGCGCCACTTTTATGTTGCGGGTGCCCAACTCGATTGTGTCATCAAAATTCTTGAACTCGCGCTTGTCCCACACCTTCACCGCGCGTTGATTGCGGCTTTCTTTCTGGCCAATCCGCACCCCCTCGGGGTTGTAGCCATAAGCGCCAAATGGCGAAGTGCCTGCGGTGCCAATCCATTTTGATCCGCCCTGATGGCGTTCCTTTTGGTCTTCGAGACGCTTTTTCAGCGTCTCCATCAACTTGTCGAACCCACCCAAAGCTTCGATTTCGGCCTTCTCGGCCTCCGAAAGGTGCTTTTCCGCCAGTTTCTTTAGCCATTCGCCGGGGATATCGACGGCATCCATCACCATTTGCTGCGAGATGGCCTCAAGCCCCTTGAAGGTCGCGGCAAAGGCACGGTCAAACTTGTCGATATTGCGCTCGTCTTTCACCATCGCCGTGCGGGCAAGATAATAGAATCCCTCAACGTCATAAGTCACCAGACCTGCGCGCATCGCCTCCAGGAATGTCAGGTATTCCCGCAGGGAAACCGGCACAGCTGCGTTGCGAAGGTTCTCAAAGAACGGCAAGAACATATGCGCGCCCTCCGCTTGGCCTACAGTACTGCGGCGCGGTGAATGAAGATCGTCACGAACAGGCCAATTAACGTAAAGACTATCCCGTAACCTGTTGCATAATGGATTATATCCAGCCTGCGCCCTTTACGGCGAATGGCGATGAGTGCGCCAATGATGGCACCAAGAACGGCTCCTGCCAGTACGAACATGTGACCTCAGCTTTTTCCTCTGAGCGGGCTAAGGGACGCGATTTCGCGCTGTTTGGCACGCACGGCCCAATCCGCCCCAAATCCGTAACGCGCCCAGCCCAAACTGTCCAGTCGCACAGCCTGCGCTTCGGCGCCGCGCCCGGTCAGATCCAGAGCCTCAGAGCGTAACAGCATCAACGTTGCCAACAGCGACGCATTCTCATGCCGCGCCGCCACATCAAGATAGGGGCCCAATTGCCGCAAGGCCGTTTCGCCTTGGCCTTGGGAAATCGCAAAGGCCGCCAGTTGCGAGGCCACATAAGCCCGGTGCAAAGAGGCCCCCGGCGTTCCAGCGAAATATTTATCCGCCTCAAGAAAGTTCTGCTGCGCCGCCAAGGGGTCGCTCGATTGCATGAGGCGGCCCAACGCATAATGGGCAAATCCCCGGCGGTGATCTTGCCAGCCCATGACCCGCGCAATGCTGATGGCTTCGTCAGCCGCAGCCCGGCGCTGTGTCGGGCTTGATCCCGGCCCAAGCGCCTTTTGAAGCGCGTTTATAAAGGGCCGTGGCGTTGGATTGAGCCGCATTGGGGCAATGCCTTGCCCGGCGGGATTCAGTCGCACCAAAAGTCCCGGCAGCCGATCCGCCACTTGGCCACGCGTCATCCCCGAACGCAGCTCCGGGGCATAAACCATTCGCAAGATCAACATGTCATAGCCCGTCAGGACGGTATGCACATTGTCATCATTATAAACACTGTCGGGCAGGCGATAGAGGTCGTTCAAGGGGCCCAGCGCCTGCGCCAATTCCTCATGCAAACAATCGCGGACTTCTTGAGGCGCTGCGTCGGCGGGCAGGAAAATCGCAATCTGCTGGCGCTGCTCAATTCGTCCCCAATCCGTGCGCGGTGTTCTCCGCGCCAATGCGTATTGTGAAATATCGCTGATGTTTGGCACGACGAAACAGGCCGCTTGTGGCAGGGCCTTGCGGATTTGACTGCGGGGGATGGCTTGGATCGTCACTTGTGCCGTGTCATCGCGGCTGATGTCGATATCAATCCCCGCTTCAGTGCGAAGCCGATGCAGCAGCCGTGCCAGATCCAATCCCAGATGCGCGGGCGGCTGTCCGGTAACGCGCACGCGGATAGGCCCTTCAAAGCGCGACATCACTGGTAATTGTCGTCCCGACTCCATCGAGAAGACCAAATCCAAAAAATCCCGCGCGATATCACTATTCGACTGAACCGGTGCCAAAGGCCGCGGCGCGGAAAAGGTTTTCATGGCCGGCAGCGCAGATGTTTCTACAGGCATCGCCGCTCGCGTTGCCACTTCCGTCGACAGAGAGGGCATACAAGCGCCCAACATCAAACAGATCGGCAAGATAGCGCGATGCAAGCTCATGGCTGCACCAGCGGGGCAGGGTGGGCAACGCGACGTCCTTCAAAGCGCTCACGCCTTGAACGGTCCTGAACGCATTTACCATGTTGTCGGCTCTGGTGTGTCCCGGTCATTCTCTGCCTCGGTTTGTTCTTCGATGAGAGAACTTCGCCTCTCTTACGGGCAGGGCTAAGGAGCAATTAAGGCAAATTTGAGGCAATTGCTTTAAGGCAATCACCAATTGTGGCGGCCCTACATCAGTGAAATGAAATCATACGCTTACGCCCAACAAACCCCAAGTCAAAGGGCGCGCTTTCCGGGCAGATCCGCCCAATTTGCAATGTTTTCATCCAAATTGGGCGCAGTTTTGCCACAATTGCTGCGGTGTTGGCCTTACCCGCCGCGCCGCGCCATAAAGGCCAAGCGCTCAAACAAGTGCACATCTTGCTCGTTCTTTAACAAAGCCCCATGCAGTTTTGGCAGGGCATTGGCCCCATCGCGCTTCAAATCTTCTGGTGTCAAATCCTCGGCCAAAAGCAACTTGAGCCAATCAAGCACCTCCGATGTCGAGGGCTTTTTCTTCAAGCCGGGGGTCTCGCGCAATTCATAAAACTGCGTCAGCGCTGTGGTCAAAAGGGCTTCCTTCAGCCCCGGAAAATGTACGTCCACAATCTGGCGCATCACCGATGGTTCCGGAAAGCGGATGTAGTGAAAAAAGCAGCGCCGCAAAAACGCATCCGGCAGCTCTTTTTCATTGTTCGAGGTGATAATCACGATCGGTCGAATGCGCGCCGTGATCGTCTCCCCGGTCTCATAGACGTGGAACTCCATCCGATCGAGTTCCTGTAGCAGGTCATTTGGGAACTCAATGTCGGCCTTGTCGATCTCGTCAATCAACAAGACAACTTTCTCATCCGCCTCAAACGCCTGCCAAAGCTTACCTTTTTTGATATAATTCCGCACATCATGCACGCGCTCTTCACCCAATTGACTGTCGCGCAAACGGCTTACGGCATCATACTCATAAAGACCCTGCTGTGCCTTCGTGGTGGATTTGATGTTCCACTCGATCATTCGCAGACCAAGCGAGGACGCAACTTGGCGGGCCAATTCGGTCTTGCCGGTGCCAGGCTCCCCCTTTACCAGCAACGGCCGCTCCAGCGTCACCGCGGCATTGACCGCTACCTTCAAATCATCGGTGGCGACATAGCTGCCGGTGCCTTCGAATTTCATCTGCGTTTCCAATTGGTTGCCTATTGATTACTCAGTATCTTAGCCGTCTCGCCCCAGATGTGCAATCTCGCGCCCATTGGTGGGTTTTCGTGTAGTGACAATACCGGCTCATTGGTATAGAGCGCCCGCAGGGAGCGCCATATGTCTGATCCATCGAACCAACAGATCATGGAAAAAGTGAGGGGTACGAACGCGATGAATGCGGAGAATTTCCTTCCGGAAAATTATCGGCCGGCCGAGGATGAACCGTTCATGAACGAACGTCAGCTGGAATATTTCCGGCGTAAATTGATCGCTTGGCGGCATGATCTTCTTGAAGACAGCCGGGACACGATTGAGGGTCTGCAAGACAGCACCCGCAATATTCCCGATGTCACGGACCGTGCCAGCGAAGAAACCGACCGTGCGCTTGAACTTCGCACCCGGGATCGCCAGCGTAAATTGGTCACCAAAATTGATGCCGCCCTGCGCCGCATCGATAATGGCGAATTCGGCTATTGCGAAGTGACGGGCGAGCCAATCAGCCTCAAACGCCTCGACGCACGCCCGATCGCCACGATGACCCTCGAAGCGCAGGAACGCCACGAGCGCCGCGAAAAGGTCCACCGCGACGATTAAGATCAAAGCCATGGGAATAGTGCTCTTGCTATCCCCATGCCAAGGGCGCAGCCCAACCGACCAACGCCGGGGCTGATGCCACGGCGTTTTTCGTTGCAGGAGAGCGAGATGTCACTCATCGGCCAAAATGTGACCGTCCTTGGCGCAGGCATAGCAGGCCTCAGCGTTGCACGGGCTCTGGCTTTGAGCGGTGCGAAAGTGCAAGTGCTCGAACGCGCCCGCGAGATCCGCGAAGTCGGTGCAGGGCTGCAAATCAGTCAAAACGGCTTTTATGTGCTCAAAGCTCTTGGCCTAAGCGACTCCCTGCTGTCGCGGGCCACCCAATCCAATGCGGTGGTGCTGTTCAATCAACAAGGCCGCGAAGTGCTGCGGATGGATCTCTCCCAGCGCCCGGAGCGCGCCCATCTCTTCGTTCATCGCGCCGACCTCATCGCGCTCCTCGCTGAAGGCGCCCAAGACGCAGGCGTCGATCTGCGCTTGGGTCAAGAGGTGACGCAGATCACCCGTGAGGGTGCCGCATTCAACCTCCACCTTGCCGACGGCAGCACGCTTTGCCCTGATTTTGTGATTGGTGCTGATGGCGTGCGTTCTGTGCTGCGCCCTGCGCTCAATGGTGCCGAGCAAGGCTTTTTTACTGGTCAAGTCGCTTGGCGCGCGACGGTGCCCAATCCCGGTCAAGGCGCAGAAGCGCGGGTCTGGATGGGGGCAGGGCGCCATATGGTCACCTATCCCCTCCGCGAAGGTAAACTTCTCAATATCGTTGCTGTGCAAGAGCGGCGCGCGTGGGCCAAAGAAGGCTGGTCACACCCCGACGATCCCGCCAACCTGCGCGCCGCTTTTGCTGATTTCACTGGCCTTGCGCGGGGCGCGTTAAAGGCCGTGGACTCTGTTCACCTGTGGGGGCTTTTTCGTCATGAAGTGGCCCCGGTCTGGGCCAAAGACAGGGCCGCACTTCTTGGTGATGCAGCGCACCCAACCCTGCCGTTTCTGGCTCAAGGTGCCAATCTGGCGCTCGAAGATGCTTGGGTCTTGGCGCATTGCCTCCGCACCATGGAGCCGTCAGACGCCTTTCGCGCCTATGCCCAGATCCGCCGCCCGCGCGCAGCCAAAGTCATTGCGGCTGCCAATGGCAACGCGTGGAAGTTCCATCTCCGCAACCCGTTGATGCAATCGCTCGCCCATACGGCACTGCGTTTTGGAAACGCCATTGCCCCCCAAAAAATCTTGGGTCAATTCGACTGGGTCTACGACCACGACGTCACCGCCAGCTAACCCAATTTCCTTGCAAGGAAATTGCAACGCCCTTGCAAGGGCGTTCAAACGTCCCTTGCAAGGGACGTCTTGCAGCGTGACGCTTCGCTTAAAGGTCCAACTCCACCCAAACCGGCACGTGATCAGACGGCTTTTCGCCGGCGCGCACATCTTTTTGGATCCTCACTTCCAACAACAGGTCCGCCGCCTCGGGGCTCAGCAGCACATGGTCGATCCGGATCCCATCATCTTTGTTCCATGCGCCAGCTTGATAATCCCAAAACGAATAGTGACCCGGCCCCTGCACCCGAGCACGAAACGCCTCAGTCAGTCCAAGGTTAAGCAACCGTCGATAGGCCGCGCGGCTCTCGGGGCGGAACAGCGCATCTTCACGCCAGGCATTGGGCCGTTTGGCATCTTCCGCTTGGGGGATGATATTATAGTCACCTGCCATCAAGAACGGAATTTCTTCGGCCAAAAGTGTCACCGCCCGCGCGTGCAGTCGCTCCATCCATTTGAGTTTATAGGCATATTTCCCGCCGTCGACAGGCCGACCCGCCGCATCAAGTTCGACAGGATTGCCGTTGGGCAAGTACAGCCCACAAACCCTCAGCGCAGATTTGCCAACGATCGTTGCTTCAATATAACGCGCCTGTAGATCCTCAGGGTCGCCGGGAAGGCCACGCATCACGTCTTCCAGCGGCAGTTTCGACAAGAGGACAACCCCGTTGAACCCCTTCTGCCCATGGGTTTCCAAATAATAGCCGCGCTCTTCGATCAACTCTCTTGGAAAGCTCGCATCCTCGGATTTGATCTCTTGCAAGATCGCCACATCGGGCGTTTCCGCATCCAGCCATGCCGCCAAGGCCTCCGCCCGAGCTTTGACCCCATTGATGTTGAATGTTGCTATCCGCATCTGGCGCTCCCCGTGTTGGTCTCTCTATCGCCCGAAGTGAGGGCAAAGCACAAGCCGCGCGACAGGGGTCGCTTGGGCGCGGGGCAGGGGGAATGGCAGCGATTCGCAGCGCAACAGGGCTGCTTTTCCCCTGTTGCGCGCGCGCCCTCTTCAAAGCCGAAAAAAACTTCACTCAACCTAAAGGAGACTATTTGCCATTAAAATTGAGGATTTAGGCCCCTGCTTGAGGGGTTCCTTGCAGCATTAACACTTTTTTCGTGTAAAATTTATGTTGCAATACAATTTTTACGTGCAATCCTTCGCCCATCGGCAACCAAACACCTGGGAGAAAGACCATGACTGCACTTCGCAAAATGACCGCTGCCACACATTCGCCAGCCTCCACCGACCTGCATGCCGGGATCGGTGTAGAAATGTTCTCATCGGGGTCCTCCCCGACCTCTGCCACTCTTTTTGGTGGTGACGCGGTTGAAGCCTTCTCTTCGGGCTCCTCACCAACGGGTTCGGCCGCTCTTGACGGCGACTTGACTGGCCTCTTCTCGTCTGGCTCTGCCCCCCCGTGCCAGCCTGACAACGTTCCTTGGGGACGCAGTCGGTGCCTTTTCATCAGGCTCTGCGCCCACGGCCTCTGCCATGGTTACCGGCGATGCTGTCTGCGCCTTTTCGTCGGGCTCTGCCCCCTCAACCACGGCCATGATCACCGGCGACGCGGTCGAAGCCTTCTCTTCGGGCTCCGCCCCCACAGTTGCCAGCGGAGCGGCCACCGGGGCCTTCTCCTCCGGGTCAGCACCAGAGATGGGCCAAGCGGTCCAAGGCGACGCAACAGGCGCTTTCTCGTCTGGATCATAAGTTGAAGACAGGGCCGGAAGCACCTCATTGGAAAGGATAAAACCATGACCAACGTTCTCACCTTCCGGCCCCGTCCACCGCGTCAATCCACCGATGACCGCCTCGCCCTTCACCTCGATTGCTTTGCCAATGCCCGCCGCAACATCGATGATGTCTTTTGGATGAAAGAGGTGGCCGAGCTTCTCAACATTCTCGAAGCCACCGGACAATCCCTAGGGCCCGCCGCCCTTGGTCCGCTCGAATCCTTCTATGCAGGGATCGAGCGTCGCATGGGCTTTTTTCCCCAATATTACCGCTTTCTTCTTTCTATCGCCCAAGACCTCGAAGCGCTTGGCCTTCCCGGAGAAAAGTCACATTCCCTTGTCGAATGGGCGCTGCATCAAGGGCTGGCCGAGGCCGAACTCTCTGATCTTCAGCGCGGCGAGGCACGTCGCCTCATGCTGCGTTCGGGGATCGATCCTATGGCCGCAGACCGCGGGCTGGATGATCGCCTCCGTGCCTTTACCGCTCGCACCGCCACCTTCGCATTGCCGAACAAAAAAGCAGCCTATGAGCTGACGCACACCGTTTTCTATCTTTCAGAATACGGACGGCGCGATCCGCGTCTGCCCGAAGCCACCCTGACCAGCCTTACCTTCGCGGGCACTTTGGCCTTCCTCGACCAAAACGCCGATTTGCTGGCCGAAGTCTGCATCGCCCTGCGCTATGCGGGTCAAACGCCGCCTGCGCTCTGGGAGGCGTGGATTGCAGAAGAGGTGCGGCTCTATTCCCTTATTGAGACTGAAATCGCGCAGCTCTCCGATGATTATCATGAATATTTCGTGGCAAATTGGGCGATGGCGGTGGCTGGCAAGCCAATCTTTGAAGCCGATATGCCCAAAGGCCGCGTCGTCTTTCATGCCGCCACCGGGCGCGCTCCGGTCCTGCGTGAACTCTCCGAAGCGCTCTTTGCACTTGAGGGGCCGCGCAGCGCCGAATGGCCGCTCTTGCGCGGGCTACTGGCCCCTCAGCTCTCGGATGGATCACAAGAAGTGCTCAATGCCGCAGAGCGCGCATTGCCCGGCTTTGAAACCTTTGTCGAAGGCTTTGTGCGCGCCTCTCAACCCGGTCTGGCATCATGAACGGCGCCGTCCTCAAAGGGGGCGCTTTGGTGATTGGCTATTCTGTTTTCATCGCGCTTGCAGATGCGATTACCAAACGTGTTGCCGAAGGGTTCGCCGCCCCACAACTCTTTGCCCTATCTGGTCTTATTGTTGCGGCACTTGCCATGCTCACGGCGCGCGCGGTGCCGCGCCTTGGTCGTGTCAGCACTGGCTTGCCCGGCCTGATGCTGTGTCGCACTGTCTTTACCATTCTGGCCGCGCTCTTCTTTTTTGAAGCGTTTCAGCATCTGATGTTTGCCGAAGTGTTTCTCTATATAGCCTTGATGCCGTTGATCGCGGCGCTTTTTGCCCACCCCATTTTGGGCGAGCGCGTCACCCCATTTGCTTGGGCCGCACTTGGCATTGCCTTCATGGCCATCGTCGCATTATGCGCCACAGGTCTCGAGACCGATCTGCATGGTCATCTCTCAGGCACCGCTGCGGCCCTGACGGGCACATTGTCGATGTTGCTTGCGCGCAAGATGACACGCCGCGAACCTCGCATCCTCGCCCAAGTCTTCTGGCCAAATCTTGGGCTCGGGCTGGCGTCTCTCGCAATGCTGCCCTTTGTCTGGCGGCCCATGGGCCTTGGCGATGTGGCAGTCTTCTTGGGCTATGGGGTGCTTTTGTTTGGCGCTCGCTGGCTCACTGTTGCCGCATTGCGCTTGATCCCGGCGCATGTTGCGACACCGCTGATGAATGTGCAGTTTATCTGGATGATTGGACTTGGGGCCGTGATCTGGGGCGAAGTTCCCGACCCAAGGATCATCCTTGGTGCCACCATTATCACGGCAGCGGGCATGATGTTGCTCTGGGCCGACGCCCTAACCAAACCCGTCAGCGCCAGCGCCTAAGATCCACTTACATCGAGAACGACGTGCCACAGCCGCAAGAGGCCGTCGCATTCGGGTTCTCGATGATAAAGCGCGCCCCGATAATCTCATCTGCGAAATCAATCACAGCACCTGCCAAAAAGGGCAGCGAAACAGTATCTACCACCACTTTTTCGCCCGCCCCCTCCAGCACCAGATCATCCGGGGCAGGGGCATCAAGCTTGATGTCATATTGAAAACCGGAACACCCGCCACCCTCAACAGCAACGCGCAGCGCCTTGCCATCCGAAGCGGCACCGATCTCGGCCAGTCGCTCAAAGGCGCGTTTTGTAACAGAGGGCGGGATTTGCATGATTTATCCGGGTGTTCCTTGGGGTCTGGCCTCAATATAAGATGACAAAGACGTCGCGACAAGGGAGCGAACCATGGTGGCAAAATATGCGGGGGCAAAATATGCCTGCGATCCAGATCAAAGCCGCGGCCGCCTCTATCGCGAAGAAGAAAGCGTGTTTCGCTCCGCCTTCCAGCGCGATCGCGACCGCATCATTCACGCATCCGCCTTCCGCCGCCTCAAACATAAGACGCAGGTGTTCATCGAACATGAGGGGGATTATTTTCGCACCCGCCTCACGCATTCGATAGAAGTGGCACAAGTCGCGCGCACTCTGGCAGGCACATTGGGCCTCAATCCCGAACTCACCGAAGCCGTTGCTCTGGCCCATGATCTGGGCCATCCGCCCTTTGGTCACACCGGCGAGGATGCCTTGGCCGAACTCATGGCGCCATTTGGCGGCTTTGACCACAATGCCCAAGCCATTCGCATCGTCACCTCTCTGGAACGGCACTATGCCGAATGGGATGGCCTGAACCTGACATGGGAAACGCTCGAAGGCATTGCCAAACACAACGGTCCCGTCACTCAAGGGTCCCCGCAAAATGATCATTCCGCCGCCCAAGACGTTCCGTGGGCCTTGGCGGACTATAACGCCCGTCATGATCTTGAATTGCATACCCACGCCAGCGCCGAAGCGCAGGTTGCGGCGCTCTCAGATGACATAGCCTATAATAATCACGATCTGCATGATGGCCTTCGCGCCGAACTGTTTTCCACCGACGAACTGGCGGAAATGGCCATTCTCTCGGACTGTTTTGCCGAAGTGGATCGCAAATACCCCGGCTTGAATTATTACCGTCGCCGTCACGAAGCCCTGCGCCGCTTCTTTGGAATTCTTGTCGAAGATGTGATTGCGGTCAGCCGCGCCCGCTTGGCAGAAGCCGCTCCAAACAGTGCGGCTGACGTGCGTGGGGCAGGGCGAATGATGGTGCAATTCTCACCCGCCCTGTGGTCCGATCTGAAAGTCATCCGCAAGTTTTTGTTTACCCGGATGTATCGCGCGCCGGCGGTGGTCGAGATGCGCCGCTACGTGACGGGTGTTGTTCGCGATCTTTTCCCCTTATACATGCAAGACCCAGCCATGTTGCCCAAACAATGGCGCAAGGATGTGGTCGAGGCTCAGGACGATACAGCGCTCGCGCGCATCGTTTGCGATTACATCTCCGGCATGACCGACCGCTTTGCGCTTCAAGAACATGTGCGCCTCTGCGGTGCCGACCCTAACGACCGCCCACCGGGCGTCTGACCTGCCCTGCCTCTCTGGGGCCTTGCCCTTCACCGCTGTTTCGGGCGGATGACAAAAGGAGCCGTAAATGGCCATCGCTTCCGCCGCAGGCGCCCTCGACCCCGTTTCGGCCTTCGCACTTGTCGGCGCCGTCGGGGTGGGGGCACAATGGGCGGCGTGGCGGCTCAACTTGCCTGCCATTGTTCTCATGCTGATCGCAGGCGTTCTGCTGGGACCAGTCTTTGGCATCTTTGATCCAGACCGCGACATTGGCGCGCTCAAAGGTCCGATGATCTCCATCGCCGTGGCAATCATCCTCTTCGAAGGCGGCCTCACGCTCAATTTTCACTCCCTCAACGACGCCGCAAAAGGCGTGCGTCGCCTTGTCATCATCGGCGCCCCATTGGGCTGGCTAACCTCCACACTCGCGCTGCACTACGGCGCGGGTTTGGGGTGGGAGGCCTCAGCGGTCTTCGGCGGCATCATGATTGTCACAGGCCCCACCGTTATTGCGCCGCTCTTGCGCTCGGCCCGCCTCTCGCGCCGCCCCGCCGCGCTCTTGCAATGGGAAGCCATCGTCAATGACCCCATCGGAGCGTTGGCGGCGGTCCTTGCCTTCGAGGTGGTCGTCGTGATGAACGCAGGCATCACCGTGCCCGAAGCGGTGTTTGATCTGGTGATTGGCATCGGTTTCGCCACGGCATTGGGGCTCGCTGCGGGCTGGCTCATCGCGCGGGCGTTCTTCAAGGCCTGGGTGCCGGAATATATGAAAGTGCCTGTCCTCTTCGTCTCGGTTCTCGCCGTTTTTGCCGCTTCCGATGCGATTTTGCACGAAAGCGGTTTGCTGGCCGTCACACTCATGGGCATCTGGATCGCCAACGCAGGCTTGCCCAGCTACGAAGAATTGCGCCGCTTCAAGGAACACGCCACCGTTCTTCTGGTTTCTGGCGTTTTCATCCTGCTTGCCGCCGGGCTCGACTTTGGCGAACTCAAGACCCTCGATTGGCGCGCCGTCGTCTTTGTGCTGGCGGTTGTCCTGATCGCGCGGCCCCTCACTGTGCTCACATCACTGATCGGCACTGATCTGCCCGCCAAGGAACGCGCCTTCATTGCCTTCACGGGCCCGCGCGGCGTGGTGCTCGTCGCGGTGGCGGGGCTATTCGGTGATCGTCTGGCGGAACTTGGCATTGCCGATGGCCGTCTGGTCGGCCCTTTGGCATTTGTCCTCGTGGCCACCACGGTGGTCTTCCATGGCTTCACACTGCGCCCGATCGCGACGGCTCTTGGCCTGACCGGAGCAGCGCAGCCCGGTCTTCTTTTGGTCGGGGGTAATCGCTTTACCACTGGTTTTGCCGAAGCCCTCCGCAAGGCCAAAGTGCCCGTCGTGCTGACCGACCCCAACTGGAGCCACCTGCGCGGCGCCCGCGCCGCAGGTCTGCCCACGTTTCCGGGTGACATCTTGTCAGAAGCAGCCGAAAACCATCTTGAACTGCTCGATTATGGCACCATCGTCGCATCCACGGACAACGACGCCTATAACACCCTCGTCACCACCGATCTCTCTCCCGAATTCGGCCGCGATCACGTCTATCAAGTCGCCCGCGAAAAGGATACGTCCGCACGCCACGTGCTCCCCGCAAGCTTGGGGGGCCGCGCCTTCGCCCGTGGTCTTACCCTGCGGGAATTAGAGGCCAAGCTAGCTCAGGGCTGGGAATTCCGCATGACCCGCCTGACGGCGGAATACACGCTCGAGAATTGGCGTGCCGACATGGCAGAGGCGATCTTGCTTATTGTGATCCAGCCCTCGGGAAAAATCCGGCTGCTCTATAAGGGTGACAACATAAAGGGCGGCGAGGATGTCCGCCTGATGGCTTTGGCGCCACCGGTGTCATCGTAACGATCTACTCTTACGGTGATCGCTAAGACCAAGGCGTGTTCACAACACATCCTATACGAGAAAGTCGCTCTAAAAACACACATAGCGGAGTGCGGGAATACGCACTCTCTTCCTGCTTGTAATTGTTCGCAATTGAGCGGTAGGTTGGTGTCATATTTTAGAGGTATATTATGGCATTCGCGCACGCGCACCCCCAGTGGTTTCTCGCCCAACTCAAACCCAATTGCAGCGGCATTGCGGAACGCAATTTGCGCCGTCAGGGCTTCACCACCTTCCTCCCGCTCACCGAAGAAACACAACGCAAGCCATCCGGCTTTGTCACCAAAACTGTTCCGCTGTTTCCCGGCTACATTTTTGTCCAGGTCAATGCCGCGCTCGGTCTTTGGCGCAGCATAAATTCCACCTATGGTATCACAAAGCTTGTGAGTTTTGGCAGTGCGCCCGCAGACGTGCCAAACGCACTGGTCGAAACCCTTCAGGCCGGTTGTGATGAGACGGGCAAACTCCAGCCCACAGGGCCTTTGTCCGAGCGGCTCAAAGTTGGCGACACTGTGCGCTTTCTCAATGGTCCCTTCACGGATCTCTTGAGCGAAATCACCGATCTCGCCGCCGACCGTCGTGTTTGGGTGTTGCTCGACATCTTGGGCAGCAAAACGCGGGTTTCTGCGAAACCAGAGCAATTGGAACGGGTCTAACCCGGTCTTGGCCTGACCCAAAGCAGCGCGCTCTGGGTCAGGCGACCTCTTAGCTATTGGGGCGCACCCGCGCAGCGGTCTTGTTGGCAAATGCTTCAAGCCGATGGCGCGCTTCAGGTTGGGTGTTCACAATCCCCGCCACAACGGATTCCGCATAAGACGCATCAAGCGCCGACATATTGCCGACATGGCTGATGGCCGAGCATATCGCGAAATTTGACAATGGCAGGTTTTCAGCGGCGCGCCGTGCAACCTCCAGCGCCTTGTCATAACAAGAGCCCTCTACCATGTATTGCGCCAATCCCACGTCCATCGCCTCTTGGCCCTTATAGACCCGGCCGGTCAGCATCATGTCGATCATGCGTGCCTTTCCCACCAGCTGCGAGACACGAATGGTGGCCCCACCTCCGGTAAAAAGCCCCCGCGTGCCTTCGGGCAGGGCAAAGTAGGTGCTCTGGTCCATCACACGGATATGCGCTGAAGAGGCCAATTCAAGCCCTCCGCCCACCACAGCGCCCTGCAAGGCAGCAATGATCGGCACGCCACCATATTCCATCTTGTTAAACGCCTCATGCCAACGCAGGCACAAATGCATGAACTCCGCCGGGCTGCGGTCTTCTTGATGATGCTCGACCAAGTCGAGGCCCGCACAGAAATGATCTCCCTTTCCCGCCAGAACAACAGCACGCACGCCCGCACGTGGCACCGCAACAAATAGGTCAATCAGATCCTCAACCGTTTCTGCATTCAGCGCATTGCGCTTGTCGGGTCTATTGAGCGTCGCAACCAAAACACCGTCATCGTGCAAATCGAGTGCGATATTCTGCAAATTCAACGCACCAAGATCTTTTGCCATTCTCTGTCTCCTCCAAGGTCGATCCGAGCCCCTCATGCCATATCCATGGCGACACGGGGAATATGCCGTTGCGTCAAAACTTTTCCCGCATCTGGTGTGGTTTGTGCCCTTGACGCCGTCGCACCTTCCCCCTAAACGACCCCTCACGCGCGGTTGTAGCTCAGTTGGTTAGAGTACCGGCCTGTCACGCCGGGGGTCGCGGGTTCGAGCCCCGTCAACCGCGCCACTTTTCCCCCTTTTTCATGTTTTGAAAATCACCGCCTCTGGCGGGGGCTGTCGCGCGTTAACCTTTTGAAAAAATGCAAAACGTCATGACGCAAACCAGACGTCACCCATACGTAAATCATACACGATTGAAATGGAGAAAAGCGTGTTAATTCTTGCTTGACGCCATGGGCGGCATTGATTACCCAGCCCTCATGCGCGGTTGTAGCTCAGTTGGTTAGAGTACCGGCCTGTCACGCCGGGGGTCGCGGGTTCGAGCCCCGTCAACCGCGCCACTTTCCCTCTCGTTTTTGACAATACTTCAATAGGTTAGGCGAAAGATTTGGCGTTTCTTGACCGCATCTCTTGGTTGGTGATTTTGTTCGCTTGCGCGACCATCGGGCTAGCGCCTTTCACACCAGAGCCGCATGTGCTTGAAAAGTTACGCTTTTTGGTGTCCGGCCAGCTGACGCGCCCCATAGACATCTTCGACTTCGCCCTGCACGGCATTCCATGGTTGGTTTTGGCTCTCAAGGCTTTCAGAACATTGAGAAAAAATCAGTAGTGATAGCCCAGAAGGTGCTCTAGATCAGGGTCGCATTCTTCGCGCAAGAACCCAAGATCCGCATCATCCCACGCCGCAGGCAGCTTCGGACGATCCTCAACAGCCGCCGCAAACCGCGACCCCAAACGTTTCAAGATCGGTCGCACAGGCGTCTCCAAAGGAGCAAAGCCATAAGCCGCCCGGAACGACGTGATAAACCAATCAGGATTAGCCGTCGCATCCTCCATCCTTACCAGGCAAAATGCACATCCCCGATTGGAAAAGCTAAGGTGTGACAATAGCTTACCTTGCCTTAGTGCAAAGAGGTTGGGGTAGGGTAATCCACTGATCGGATCGCGATCCAGCTGCAATTCGCGCCCACCCGTGGCACCATGTGTCATGCCCTCAAAATAGCGTGGCCGATCAATGACAGACCGCCACGGAGACCGAATGAAATCCGAAAACTCCATCCGCTGTAACGCAGGCTTCGCATGCCAAGGCTTTGAAAACATAGACCTTACCCAGTCTTTCGCATTGCGTACCGCAACGACGACCAGCAAATCCTCCGGGATCGCCAGCATATGGGGGTATCCGTGTTTCCATCCCAGATCTTCAGTTGCCTTTAAAGGTGTATTGCGGCCCAGCATCCGTTTGATGAAGTTTGTTCCTGAGCTGCGCTCGCCAATCACTTGAAAACGCTTCAATTCTTCGGTTTTGGCCCCAAAATGAAGCCCCGTGGCAGCAAACACGTCTGGGATTGGATAGATGGTTCCGTGCATTCCACTCGCGCCATTAGGGAAAAATTACGATTCTCACCGCATTACAAAGAGGTTAGAGTGCTGCGAACGCAAGAACAATCCGGGCAGGTCACGATGCAGTCGACAGTCGCAGCAATTACCATGGTCCGAGATGACCTTTTCTTTCTTCGAGCTTGGCTGCGCCATTATGGTCGCCTTTTAGGTCGGGAAAATTGCTATATTGTAAACCATGGCCGAGGGGCAGCTGTCGCCTTGGAGGCCGAAGGCTGCAACATTATAGGCATTCCGGGCGAACATCATAAAAATTTTGATATGAAACGTTGGCGCCTGCTCAATGGCTTGGTTGGGGGAATAAAAAGCTACTACGATCATATTATCGTCGGCGATGTGGACGAATTATTGGTGCTCGATCCCGAGGCTGGCGTCGATCTGCTGGAGTGGCTCAAGACTGTACCATCTGACCGCGTTCTCACCCCGTTAGGGTTAGAGGTGGTGCACCGCATCGATATCGAGCCTGAAGCGATTTCCGACACAATTATCGGCCCCCGTCGACATGTCCGTCTCGCGCCACATTACTCAAAGCCCAGCATCATCTCCACAGGCACGAAAATCGCGCGTGGCGGGCATTTCACGCAATATCCAAAGCTGCATACGCCTGATCATCTCTATCTGTTTCACCTGAAATTCTGCGACTTTCCAAACTATGTAGAGACAATGAATGCCCGCAATGCCGTCACCGTAGCGACGGGCGCTTCGGTGAAAGAAGCCTCGATTGGGCGACATTGGTTTGTAGAAGCACGCGGCGAAGATCGCGCCGAATTTGACGCCTTTGCTGACTTAGAGCAGGTCGAAGGCTTCGATATGCGGCCCTATCGCAAAAAGATGCATCGTAGCTTCAAGGCGCGCGGAGAGACCGGGTTCTACGAATTTGATCGCCCCGATTATCCTTTGCAATTTCAGCTGCCAGAGCGGTTTAATGGAGTGATTTAACCCCTAGCGCGTAGAAATCTGATGCAGGGGCGTTGATCGAATAAATTCTACTAAAGCCTCTGCGGTTTGCTCGGGCGCCGTGTCAGGAAAGAAATGCCCACCTGGAATGCCTTTTGCGTCCATTTTGCTCAGTCGATCAGCCCAAGTGCTGGCGACATCATAGGCTTTGCCCATAGCGCCATCGGCGCCCCACAAAACCAAGGATGCAACATCAACAGTTCTCTTTAAGTCGTTGCTATCAAAATGAAAATCTATTTCCAAAGCGGCTCGGTAATCCGCACACATGCCTCGGATGGTCTCAGGGTCTCGCCATGCTGCACGATAGGCGGCCATTTGTTCCGGCGCAAAATCTTCAATTCGCGCAGCGCCCCAACCCAAGAGGCAACTCTCGAAATACGCGTCCGGGTCATGCCCGATCATAGTTTCCGGAAACGGAGCAGGCTGAGCCAGGAAAAACCAATGGTAATAGGCCTTTGCTACGTTCCGTGAAAGTTGATCGAGCAATAGATGCGTTGGAATTATATCCATCAGCGTCAGCGACGCGATCTGATCCATCCTATCATCTAAAGCCATTCGATGCGCTGTGCGTGCGCCGCGGTCATGCCCCACCAAATGGTAGGAGCCATGGCCCAAGTCAGCCATCAACCCAGCCATGTCGCGCCCCATCGCCCGAAACGAATAGTCCTCAAGCGCCGATGGCTTATGTGATGCACCATATCCCCGCAAATCGGGCGCAACGACGCAAAAGCCTGCCTCCACCAATCGCGGTGCTATCTTCGCCCACATTGCTCTGTTTTGCGGAAAGCCATGCAGGAGCAAGATGGGCTCTCCACGTCCAGCAGAGCTATAGGCAATCGCCCCTTCCGGTCCTTGCCAAACGGCATCTTTGAAGCCCGGGATCATTCTGCCAAAGCCATGATGACCCGCGCCCAAGACCGGGTGCCGAGGTGGAATGAGCGCAGATCGTATTTCTCGTTTGGCGAATGGATCAGGTCATCATCATTTCCCCATCCCGCAAGAACCACATCCATTCCCAAGAGGTCTTGGAAATGGCCGGCAATCGGGATCGATCCGCCGCATCCTGCAAACACCGCAGGGCGTGGCCATTCAGCGGAAATCGCCTTTCGCGCTTTTTCAAATGCCGGATTATCAAGCCGCATCACGCTGGCACCGCTGCCTTTTTCATGTGGATAGTCGATTTTGCAATCGTCAGGCAGAAAAGTGAGCATGTGCTTTTTGAATGCAGCTAGAATTTTTTCTGGGTCTTGTTGTCCGACCAAACGGAACGACACCTTGGCAGAGGCTTTGGAAGGGAGCACGGTCTTAAACCCATCTCCAATGTAGCCGCCCCAAATGCCGTTTACTTCTGCCGTCGGGCGCGACCAGATCATCTCCAAAGGCGTTCTGTCCTGCTCGCCCGCAGGAATAGATAAGCCAACATCTCCCAAGAAACGTGCATGATCGAAAGCCAAGTTCTGCCATTGTGCCCGAACCGTATCAGGTAATTCGGGCACATCATCGTAAAACCCTTCCAAGGTAATGCGTCCCGTGTCGTCATGTAACGCACCCAAGGCTTTTGAAAGTACGCGGATGGGGTTCATGGCGATCCCGCCATACATGCCGGAGTGCAAGTCCATCTCAGGGGCTGTTACGGTTACTTCTAGGCCCAAGAGCCCTCGCAATTGCGTGGTTATGGCAGGG
>OCVQ010000487.1_pt1 | contig 37204 bp, 33 predicted proteins | sample 1539061 | NCBI WGS metagenome assembly OCVQ01 (sample SAMEA3355526, study PRJEB22509) | marine metagenome | biome: marine; feature: river plume; material: water | place: USA | collected 2010-08-08 | depth 0.5 m | reverse complement strand
AGTTAAACTTGGTCAAGACTATCTTCTTGTCAAACCGGGCAAAGGGAGTGATCAGCTCCACAGAGGGTTTATCCGCATTTCCCCGGTTAAGAGTACTATGCATTTAACAAGTCGACAACAGAGTCACATTGAGTTTCAATTACACAGATACAATTAAATTATCTGTGTCTAACTTTACAAATACCATTGAGCCAAGTTAGTAGCTCGACCACAACATACGTCGGTCGATCTACGTTCAATTTATCGTTTGTAATATTGTAAGTATTCAATAATCCAATAAATTGAACTGGATTTCTTTTAAAGAGTAACTGCATATTACTATATTATGGACTGTAAAAGTCAAACTACGATGAGTGCAAAAAAGGCAACGGAAAAGGCAAAAGAAAAAGAAAAGGTAAGATGTGTGTTTTGCAACAGTCTATCTCATAAGATGGATAACTGTAATAGCAACTTCAATGGTCGTCGTGAGGCACTCGACAAGGGTTGGTGCTTTCTAATGGACGGTGGACGGCCTAATTTTGAAATACTTGCGGCGAATGAGTTACGATTTATTGCGTATCATTACGCAGCATACGAGGGGGCGATTCACGACTGGAATCAGAAAAACACTCAACACTACAACCGCAAATTTAGATTCCGTCCGGTCGACCTCTCGCTTTCAAAAGCACAACTTATTAAAGAACTTGCTAGAAGGTGGGAGGGGTTTCAGTCAGTGCGCGACCTGTATCAAACCAAACCTGTACCGACGGAAGACGACGACTGTCCTATTTGTTTGGAATGTACTACAACATCATACACATGGATGCACACAGTTTCATCTTGGGTAAAAGTTGAAGATAAGGTAACGACGGAGTGTAAGCATTCCTTTTGTAAAACGTGCTGGGCTAGTCATACCGAAAAGAATCGCCGCTACGATTATCAAGCTCGTGGTAATCATCATTCTGCCCCTAACTTGTGTGTGAATTGTCCGATGTGCCGACATAAAATCGCTGTAAAATAAAAACAATAAGAGTGAAAATAAAAAATGACAAAAAGCCGTCATGTTTTATTTTTACTGCCGATAATTTAACATGAAATCATAATAATCGGCGTTTGAAATGTAAAAGGGTGTATAGTAACCTATTACTCGCCATACTTTGCCACGACTTTTTCATGAATACGCTCTAGTTGTTCGTCTAGAACGTATTCTTCAGGCAATATCATCTTCACGTTCTGACGTACGCCGTCTTCGCATCGGCGTTCAAACACCAAATGAGGTTTTCCTCTTGCAATCACAAGAGAATAGTATTTCGGAAGCTCGGGTTCATCACTTGGAGGCATCTGGCCCTTGTCTAAATACGACAAGATGTCGATTGCTTGCTGGAGCTTCTCTTCGGGCGACACCTTCTCGGACTTGGAGGACGCTAACTGCTTCTTATTGTTGGCTATTAGCGTCGGGTGCTTTTCAATGACAAAATATGAGCGTGTCTTTCCGTTTGTGCCGTATTTTTCTGGTTTGGGATAATGTATATACTTAGGTAACATATCATGGGTGATACCCTCGGGGTAGGGGTGAGCGTCTGTCTTTCTAGCCCGTTTTGTGCCTTCTTTTATTCCAGTTGAGTTTTGTTCTTGTTCTTTTCTGGTTGCAACACGTAAATTATCGTATGTATTATTTAATGGGTCTTGGTCAATATGGTCAACACTAATGGTGTTTGTTCCCTTGCCGTTTCCATGACAACCTGTAATAATTTGATGAATGAATAATCCATTTGTTTCATCAACATGAGAACCTATATATCCATTGGTATGTTTATAGAAAGTAAGTTTTTTCATGTTGTTTTGTTCATTCTCAAAATCTAGTATTTTTTGATATGATATAGCACATAGCTTACATAACGTGTCTTTTTCACAATACATCAATATATATTCAGTCCCGTTTTCATTGATTCTCCATATAGGATTTTTCATTGTATATGCAGACCTTCCATTGGTAGTAATATGTCCAAGTTGATAAGATGTCACCTCATATTTTTGGGTGACAGTTGTGTGATAATTATGAAATATTTCAACATTAGACCGTCGTAAATCATATGAATCGCCATTTTTAAAAATATAGTTTATATTCTCAGGGGAATATTTAAAAATGTGTTCCATATAACTCACCAATTGTAGATTTCGCATATAAAATGGGAACTGCTTCTCGGAAGTGTATCGTGTAAATGTCCTGTCGTGATTAATGATAGAAAATAAGTCTTTAAAATCCATCAGAACAACTTTGTCGCTGAAAATAACCTTTCCGCACTGCTTCTCGCTGTCAAAACCATACTCCACGGTGTAGTTCATATTATACTATATATAATATGAATGTCTTTAAGTTTTACTAAGTAATTATTAAATACACTAGATTTAATTGCTATATGCTAATCCTCCCATGCCCGACATCACGCGAAGGACATTATAATTGGTTGCGTAAACGCGAACCTTGGCGGTGTTGGTTCCGGCAACGGTGGCATTGGAAAGCACCAACTGAAGGGTGGCGTTATCAATGCGGGAGAAGTTGCAGGTTCCAGACGGCTGGTGCTCCTCAGGGCGAAGGGCGAATGAGTAGCAGTTGATTCCAGTGTCGGGGGCACGGGTGTGAGCCTGGTATGGCTGCACGACGTCGAAGTAAGAGCCATCGCGCTCGGAGAAGCGGTCCTGTCCGTTAAGCTGAAGCTTGGCGACGACGACGGGGTTCTGTCCCCAGCAGTGCATGTCCAAGGAGGTCTCGGCAAGCACGAAGGAGCCAGCGTCGGAGACGGCGGAGTTGGTGTTTCCGTCGGCAGGGTTCTCAACGGCGTAGTTACCACCGTTGAAAGAAAGGGTGGCGGCGGCACCGGCGGCGGAGTCAGCGAATGCGTTGTTCTTGATGAACGCATCACCGTTCTGTGCTCCAGGCAAGCCCTTAAGTCCCCACTCGGAGCCGAAGGCGTGCAGAGCGTTGGGAAGAGCATCGACGGCATCAGTGTAGTTGAAAGGCTGAGCACCAAGAAGCTTGAAAAGGGTGGAGTCGCAGATGAGGGAAGAGCAGTAGTCGACGTTCTGGTCGGGCTGGACAACCCAGATGAGCTCCTTCACGGGGTGGTTGAAGTTGAGCTTGATCTTGTTGGAAGAGGAACCGACGGACTCGTCACCAGTGAACTGGAGCTGAGTGATCAAGTACTCGTGGGGGTTCTGGGCGAAGCGGCGACGCTCGTCAGTGTCCAAGAAGATATAGTCCACGTACAAAGAGGCAGCAACCAAAGACTGGTTGTATGCGATGGTGGCAGTCTTGGAGACCTTGGCACCGCTGGCACCGCAGTTCAACTCGGTGACGGCCCACAAGCACTCATCAATGGGGCGAAGATCAAGGTTGATCTTGACCTCGTGGTATTGAAGGGCAATCAAAGGAAGGGCAAGACCAGGGTTGGTGCAAAACCAGAACTGAAGAGGAATGTATAGGGTGGTCTCGGGGAGGGCGTTGCGGGGAGCACACACCTGGCGGGGAGCGTTGGCATCGCAAGGACCGTCGACATCGGCGAAGGCGGGGTCGGTGATGAAGGTAAGACCAGTGGTGTTACCGACCATCTTGTAGTAAGCGGCCTCCTGGCTCTTGGCCATGGTAAGCTGGTTCCAGATGTGCATCCAGTCACCGTATTGACGGTCGATGCGCTGGCCACCAATCTCAACCTCCACCTGGGAGATGAGCTGCTCACCTGGGAAATCCAACCAGCGGGCATACACCTGCTGGGCAGAAGCCGTACCCATGGACTGGTTGATCTCGGGAAGAGTAACCTGAAGGTAGGTGCGGTATGCAAGATCACCATTGCGGCTGATGGGGCAAGTAACGCGACGGCCAAAATCAGCCTGTCCGTTGAAAGTTTGCTCAATGGACTCAACTGCGAAGTTGGTATATCTGCGATAAGTGACCTTCCAGAAGGTGATTTGAGGATTTCCAGTCAAATAGACGTCTTGAGCGCCGTAGGCTACGAGTTGCATAAGTCCGCCTCCCATGATTATACTATCTGTAAAGAAAAAAAAATCTCAACCTTACGCTAAATTATTATTTTTAGGCTTATTTATGATTAAATTCGTATTTATAAAAATATCAAGATAGTCTTCGTTAAACACTTCTTTCTTCCCGTCGTGATGTTTTGTAAAAATGTATTTTTGCTTATTCTTGGTAATGGTCCATCCCTCATTGATTGCATTATATATGAAGTTCATTTTCATGAACGTCTTCTTATCAAGATGAATGTTATTTGATATGTTCATTGAAATATCCATTATGATAGTATCAGTCAGTCAGTCAACTCGTCCGTGAGTATTATACATTCTACTAATATCAATATTTCAAAATAATACTGCATTTATGCTAGATTCATCCCAAATAAGTGGAATCTATATCTATATGAAGAAATACGGAAATGCATAAATATTTGCATATAGTTCAAAGATATGTATTTTGTAATCAATAATGATGAAATAGTAAATAAAGTCATTGCGTTCTATTAATACAATAAAAAGCATATAGAATAGTTTACATGCCAGCATTCAAGCCCAAAACAACCAAAAAAATCATAGTTGACAAGAAAAGTATTATCACGTTGGATAGCAAACATAGTGAGTATCTGGAAGAGTTTGAAAAGGATATTGGTATCGTTGAAGAACTCCTTCAGGAAAAAAAAGATCTTAAGGAAAAGCTTTACAAACACCATGCTCCAAAAAGCGGGAATCGATTGGAACAGCATCTTGAGAGGAAAGATAGATTAGCAGAGGTGACTCGCAACGTTAAACGGTTGAAACAAAAACGTGTTGATTATTTGTTGGATAACTCAAAGTATGTGTTTGGATACTTTGAAAATAAAAAGAATATTTCCGAGGGAGACGGTGAAAGCACGAACGTGGCGAAGCTGAATAGCTTCTTCAAAATCAAGACTGAAACTGAAGAGATAAAGAAAACGGTTGAGAAAACGAACACGAATCTTATTCACGAGTATCTATCAAACGTAGATAATGCTTTTCTTGACGTTGGAAAGTATGTATATCCAACAGATATTTGTCAGAAATGTAGTAAAGGTGAACTTATCCCAATTGAAGATGAAGGCGTAATGATTTGCAATAAATGTCACTATAGTATTCGATTTCTTGTTGAAAATGATAAACCATCGTACAAAGAACCTCCCAAGGAGGTGTGTTTTTATGCATATAAGAAGATTAATCATTTCAAAGAGATTTTATCTCAATTTCAAGGGAAAGAGACTACTCAAATACCAATACACGTGATAGACGATTTACACATGCAGATTAAGAAGGAAAGAATAGATGTGTCTGATTTAACTTACTACAAGTGCAAGGATTTGTTGAAGAAGCTTGGGTATAATAAATATTATGAACACATCAACTTTATCAAGAATAAGTTGGGTATCAAGCCTATCGTGATCACGCAGGAATTAGAAGAGATTCTATGTAATTTTTTCATGGAAATACAGTACCCATATGCGAAACATTGTCCAGATTATCGTGTTAATTTTTTGCACTATTATTATGTATTGTATAAGTTGTTCGAGCTACTTGACCAAAACACCTTTTTGGTCCATATTCCAATGTTGAAAGACCGCGAAAAATTAATTGAACAAGATACGATTTGGAAAAAGATTTGTAACGAACTTGATTGGGAGTTCATTGCAACCATCTAGTAGAATAACGTAGCTACAGCTACAGTTCATGTTAAATAATCGTCATATAACTAAGTATATGGCGATTATTAGGTGCAACACCAGTATCATATTAGATACTTATATTGGGAGTTGGTGGTTGAATATTTATAGACCTCCTGGGAATCCGACAAGATTTGCGCCAATACCGAATCCCGCGCCCGAACGACTGGTAACTCCCATGGTTGGGACGTAAGTGTCCAAGATGCTAAAGGTTGCGGCAGCAGTAAGAGCAAGAAGGGCGATTTCCTCCATGTTAAGAGAACGCTTAGGGATGGCATATGCCGCAATAGCAACCATTATACCCTCAACGAGATACTTAATGACGCGTTTAATCAACTCAGCAACGTCAAACATACTGATTATATACTAAATACAGAGAAAAATAAATTATACTGAACTGCATATTGTAAAAATTATAATGTAAGCACAATTATGTTTAAATAACGATGATATAACTAACTTAAACACAATTATCTTGTTAGTGTACTATGAGTTTCACCGAAATGACTGGAAACACAAACGGAGTTGAAAAAAAGACAAATCCCGACGGAACTATAAATGCAAAGTATGTAGATGTTCTTGACGAAGATAAGCCTATTGCAAATCAGAAGTTTGTATGTGTATCATTCATTTCTCCTGAAAATACTTTAAAAAAGAAGGAGCTATTTTTCTTCACAAAGTTTCTAAATACTTATGAATTTTCTAAAGGAATGGAGAAATACAATCAATTCTTGAACTTTTTGTCTTTTAAATATAGCCTTTCATCTGAAGAACTTTTAGAAGATTTCAAGGAGTTTGCAAAGGACGAGATTGACACGTTGAAAAATGGCAGATTGGAAGACGACTATAAGAATTTCATGGACATGAATGAAGACAAATTACAAGAAGAGTTTAGTCGTGAGTACAACTTCCAGACATCTGTTCGCGGGCTAAAAATCAGAGGCACTTATCCTACTCAGGAAGAGGCAGAGCTAAGATGCAAGATGTTACGCGAGATTGACCCTAACCATGATGTTTTTGTTGGACCAGTTGGATTATGGATGCCATGGGATCCCGATGCATACAAGACTGGCCGTGTTGAGTATATCGAAGACGAGCTTAACCAACTCATGCACGAGAAGAAGAAGAATCAGGAGGTAGCCAAGGCCGAGTTTGAGAAGAGAGTTAAGGATACGCGTCGTGTTGCGATTGAAGAGAATATCCGTAGTGCCACTGCTAATAATACTACATTGACACAGGATATTGATGAGGATGGAAACCTTATTAATATTGGCAAGAACACTCAGGAATCTGCACTTTCTAAGAATGATGTTGTGTCTGTCGCTGATATTCGATCAGAGTTATTCGAAGGTGATAACATTGTCATGTCTACTGATACTGATAAGGGCATCGGGCAAGTATTGAAGTCAATGGAATCTGCAAAGAAAAACGATTAATGTAATCTAGTAATCTAGGGTGATGTGAGAGTGTAAAAATCAATAAATAACAACATAATTGTTCATTATTGATTATTGATTATGCCTAATGAAACACGCATAAATATATCTGTAGTTTATTAGTAGTATATACATATATTATCGGCATACTATGATGTCATCATTTGTTCGTAAATTATATTCGACATTGAGTGACTCAGCAAAGTATCATATTGGGGGCGAACGCATATCTATTCAGCATGCGGCAGTTCAAACATCGAGTCCACCTGTAAAAAAAAGAGAAGAATCAGTTTTTTATAGCGACAATCCGTATATATTTACATCAACTAGATGCTATGCATCATGCGTATTTACTTTTCTATATGTCCGCATGTGGAGTAGTTCTAAAAGGAATAAACAAAGTAGACGATGATGTGTGCTTCCCATTGAACTACCATCTGGCTTTCTTGACAGTGATTGTTTGTCCAGTCCCGCGCTTCTTGGACTTGTTCGGGTCAAACTTTTCGTCTTCATCGTCCGAACCTAGATTTTTTGACATTTCCCAGAACTCCTTCGCACCTAGCCGAAAGTTATTATGTGCATCGGCTTTATACCAAAAGACTTGGTCCGTGAGTTTATTTGATTTTGAGTTATTATTGATAACCAAACACTCATAGTTTTCCGTACATTGGTCCATTACTTGACAAAAAGACTCAAATGTAGGGAACATTCCAGCGTAATTATCATATATTCGTTTACGGTTAGCGATATATGGCTCTCTCAAAATAAACACGAAGTCGATATTGGTTCTTAGTGTGGGTGGCACACCTAGCGGGTATTGCATCGTGATGATGAGCATAACTTTCCAGTGACGACCATTCATAAACAGTAAGCGCATGAGTTTGTCACGAGCCCATGATGCATCATACAAGCAATCATCAAGTATGACAAATGTTCGCGGGTCTATTGTCGGTCGGCGCTTTGCCTCTATATCTTTTTGTATCTGTTTCAGGACGGTTTTTTGGCGAATGAGAAGCTTTTCAATAATTGCAGATGAATATTCATTATGAATGAATAATTTGGGAACAAGCTGGCCGTAAAATCCATTGCCTTCTTCTGTTCCAGAAACGACCACTCCTACAGGAATATCTTGATGATAGAATAATAGATCTTTACATAAAAAACTTTTTCCAGTGTCACGTCGGCCGATTAACACACAAACTGGTCCTTTTGATTCATCTGGCTTAAAACTAATTGACCTCATATTAAACTTTTGTAATTCAAGCGACATATCCAAGCGTTAATGATTTGTATATATCTATGCTATATATACGTAAATAATGATTATCATTGTATCTAAACGCACAAAATTGTAATAGACTAAATGATAAATGAGTTTAATCATTTAGATATTAATGTCTCTAGTTGATAATGAACGATATCTGTAATATATCTTACACAAAACGCAAGAATGACCGACTATTCTCTAGTCTTAAGAAGGATAATCTAATGGATATGGAGCACATCCAGAATTACATCCCTATTTATCGACGATTTTTTAATCTAACTGAAACAAACTATGAAAATGTGATTTTAGACACTTCATATATTATTCACGATGTTCTTCAGAAAAATCAGGATTCTTCAAACATATACAAATGTCTTATCGAAAAAAATATTAACCATGCGAGCCCATGCAGCACAGAAAATACAAGCACTGGACGGATAGAGACAATGAAAAGTGATGTTTTTTGCAAGATTATTCCACTTATTGACCCATATAAGTTTATGATTGGTAAGTTGTTTGACAACAGTGATGTATTTAATCTTCCATCATTGGATTCTTCTTTAAAAAAGTCGAGTCACGTTTCGCTCCTAGACACAAATAACAGTGCATATGTGGATGGGTTATTTGTATATCTTTCAAATCTGTTAAATACCAAGTACGGTTTCGTGCATGGTATTCTATACTATGGAACATATTTAGGAATAAAGCGTAATTTTAAAGTGAACATCTACGACGACATTGAATATCTTGCAGGGTCAACCTTTTTTAATCGACACAAAGACATCGACTTTCAAGTAGACGATTATTCTTATATTCTTAGTCAGCTACAAGATGACGATATGTCAGCCAAAAAACGCCCGCCTATCAAGATAGGTGTCAGTGTTGGTGATGAAAAAATCGTCGGTTCAGATGTTAATCATATCAGTGGAGGTATTCGCGAACGTTCATCTTCAATTGTATCTATAAAGAGTATCGACGAATCAGTTTTTGCCGATGTCTTTACGAATGATGTGCAAAAAAATGATTCGATGCAGGGTGTCGACGTTGAGTTAACAACCTTGACGCTTGAAGATTTATCGAACTGTTCGATAGAACTTGCCGATTGTATCTCGTCTAACACTCCATTCATGTCAAATGGTCCAAAATCTCAGGAGTCGAGTTCTACATGTTCTTCTCGAACTTCATGCACGTCTTTGTCTAATATAGAAAATGATGATGGCTCTGAAGGTGGAAATGAAAGTGATGGTTCGGGTGAATGGACAGACGATGATACTGAAGATAGCACCGAAGAGGAGATTTATGCGACATTGCCTCGTTTTCCTGTAGAGCTTGTATTTATGGAAAAGATGGAATACACTCTGGACAAACTAATGGTTGAAAATGAACTCACAGATGATGAATGGTATTCTGTATTGATGCAAATCATTATGATTTTAATCACATACCAAAAAGCATTTTCATTCACCCATAACGACCTTCATACGAATAATGTGATGTTTACTGCAACAGATAGAAAGTATCTGTATTATCGATACAATAGCACATTATATCGGGTGCCTACATATGGTCGTATTGCAAAAATAATTGATTTTGGTCGGGCCATCTACAAGTACAACGGGCTAACCATGTGCAGTGATAGTTATAAGCCAGGGAACGACGCATCAACACAGTATAATACAGAGCCGTACATTAACAATGAAAAACCTCGTCTCGAACCGAATATGAGTTTTGATTTATGTCGACTCGGTACATCCATGTACGATGAGCTGGTCGAAGAACCCGAGGATATACTTGAGAACCCGATTGCAAAATTAATTGATGAATGGTGTAAAGACGACAATGGTCGAAATATATTGTATAAGAAAAATGGTGAAGAGAGATATCCTGGGTTTAAGCTATACAAAATGATTGCCCGTATTGTACACGCACATACACCCGACGCTCAACTGTCTAGACCCACATTTCAAAAATATAAAATTAGTAGCAAGGAACTCCCGTCTAAAATGCGAGGCAATGTCATGGACATCGACAAGATTCCATTATTGAGTTTACCGCATTCTTGAGAATACTAGCAAATAATAAAAAATTATGTATACTAAACATTTTACAGTAAGACTTTCTTACAATAAAATGTATATATCAACAACAAGGATTCATTTGATTTGTCTTTCAGCTGTTTCTTTTTCGTTTGACGGTGAATCTCTTTGTTCGCTTTTTTCGCTTTGTTCGCTTTGTTTGTTTTCTTCGTTTTATGTTATTTTCTCTCTTTCGTCCACCATACCTAGAACCTAATCCATATTCTATATCTCCCGTTTTTAAAGCATATTGAGCACTTAATTGTTGTTCTTTTGGGATGTACATTGTTGCAGAATTACACGAATAATCTAATAAGTTTATAAAACACGGACTACCAATAATTATTTTCACCAATTCAACTAGTGTACTTAATTTTATCGAAATGATTTGATTTCTTTCAGATGTTAATCTCCAGTTACTTATGTTATTATAAAATTGTTGGCGTATCCCTTTAATTACTTTATTTTTTTCATCCTCTAAAATTGTACTATCATTTTTGACACGGATTTCCTCATCCATATAGATATTATGTCTAGGGAAAGGGGTTGATAGCTGTTGTATATTTGGAACACTTGTGTTAAACTTCTCGGCTAATATAGTTAAATCATTTATCTTCATCAGATTGAGTATTTTACCCTTGGGATTATCTGGATATATTAACCTTTTCCCATTATGAATAGAAAGTAAATATATGCCCTGCATATTTGTGATTGGTGAAATATAATCTAACAAGGTTGGGTCATTTATTGTAGTTGATAAACTTTTATCAAAAGTTATATTATCTACTATTATGCCCTTTTCTGTTTTACTTATTATATCATATGTACTAGAACTTAAATCACGTGTAAAATAATCTTGTAAATCCTCTACTAAAAAAAACTCCTGATAAGGAGTTGATTCATAATCAACAAATCCTCCTGCTTGACATAGTAGTCGTGTATTTTCAAATATTTTTGAGGTTCTACTATTTAATTCATATGTTATTGTTTTTCCATGCGTTTGAATAACAATCGTTATTACTAATAATTCATTATTTTGTGATGCCATATACAATATTAAAGGATAAGTTTTTTTTGTTCAGATAACATATACAAGGTACGTACCTACCTACATACGCAGATACATACATGGCACGTTCCGCAAAATCATTAAGATTTCCAATGAGATACTTACCAAAAGTTTTAACAAGAAAAGATAGAGACGCATATGTTAAAATGTTACTCAAATCAAAAAAAATGTATAAACAAAATAAATATTATACCCGTAAACAAGTTCCGTCATATAAAAATAAGAAGTCAAGTCATATTATAAATGCACTGCGAATATACAATATAAAAAATATGACACCTAACGATGAGTTAGCACGTAAAACTGGGTGCAAGTTGTCAGCATTGCAAAAAATTGTTAATAAGGGGGAAGGTGCATACTACTCATCTGGCTCGAGACCGAACCAAACCGCAAAATCGTGGGGGTTAGCACGATTAGCAAGTTCAATAACAGCTGGAAAATCCGCTGCAGTTGATTATGATATAATAAAAAAAGGCTGTAATCATAAAAAAAGAGCCTTTATTCTAGCAAATAAATCTAGGAAAAAATATAAATATGGGCACACAAAAACAAAAAAAGTTGCAGTTAGATTATCATAAAGCAAAATAAAAGTTAACCGTGATTCGACCGTTTCAGCCAGGGTTAGAATCCAGGATTATCTGTAAACACCTTTGGTGTCCCACCGCTCAACGAACCATCAACCGCTGAACTGACTCCATTTGAAATATTTTCAAGTTCGAACTGGTCGTATACAAATGACCCCGCCATAATACTAACGAACATAATGGCAGTTGTTCTAAATAGGTTCCTATTGTCAATATCTTGTTTCTTTATAACTTTTCGATCGATATAGTGAATAATTGCATAAATTATACACGAACATGCCGCCAATACAATAGTATTCATTTATTCTATCTCACTATATAAGTTTTTGTAATATAACGCGATTCTAACACACATCGTTATACATCAATAGACAGAGACGTTATAATTACGAAAGAATTTCAACATCCATAAGAGATTGGGTATCTAAAGAAAGAGATGGCAGTTCGATATCGTGCACATCTAGTTCATCCAAATTCACTGAGTCGCCAAAAATCTTGATTTTGTCATCATCATCATCATGTGCACTGTCACGTTCTTCCTGCTTTCGCATATCGTTTCTAATCTTACTTATCTCTTCAAGGCGGTCAACGTCTTTTGGTGCATTGACACTATATTCATTTTTATTTGTGTCTACAACACTATCGACGTTATTAAATGAGAGAGTTGACCCTGATTTGGTTACAATTGGTAAAACATCACCCGCCTTTTCTGTTACAGGTTGCACATCACTATCGATTTTCGGAGTTGTTGTATTATCACCACCTGATTGTGTTTGACTAGGCTTAGGTTGTTCCTCCTCTGGAGGAGTCACATCTTCCTCGTTGATTTCTTCGTGAATGTCATTTTCAGTAGATTCGTCGAGATAGCATTTGAGAATGGTTTGCACAGGAATGCTTTCCCGAACGGTATTTAATATACATTCTTGACTAATTATCTCAAGCTCACGATTATTCTTTTGTTTCTGAAGAGGAGGGACATTGATGTCAAAAAGGTATACATTTTTATAGAACTGGCGAGCAGTGTTTATGTATGCCTTATGGATGAAATCATTAATGCCCATTATATCAAGGTCAACCTTTTTTGCCTTTTGTCCAACTCTGACAGATGTTAGTATTTTGAGCTGAATTATGTGGACACATGTAATCAAATCTTCTAAATATTGGCATCCACTCTTTTCGATGATTCTCTTTGTTTCTGTATCAACAATTTCATTACTCCACTTTGGAATACGGGAGATGAAGTTCTGGAACGTCATTAGATATTTTTCCATTTCATCATTGCTTTTACACAGGTTGATAGATTCTGATAAAATAGAGTAAAATCCTTCAATTATATGTGGTGACAAAATAGTTATGAGGCGTGCACCCCACTCGTTTTTTGATTCATGTAGACCGCTGGGAGTAAAATCATCCATTTACATAACTAACATATTTTCTAAATCGTCATTTGAACACAAAAGAAACATATTTATAAGAAAGAACATAGCTATATTTTCATTCCGATATTCTTTTCGAGCTTGACTGAACTGAAATAGCACCTGATTATGATGGTATGTATCGATCCTAAATGGGTGCTTGCCTTGAAAATACTCGACCACGTCTAATGCACTAAATCCTTTGGAATATAGCAACTCTACACAATTATGTATAGAGCCGACTGAACTATCCTCTTTTAGCTTGTTTATAATACGTTTAACTGCAATGTTTTTACTTGACTCACGCTGTGTATAATTTATTGTTTGGCAAATATTATGTTTATACAGATTTATGCTTACTCCATTTATAACAGGGGATGGCACATACATTTCGCAAAATCTTGATATGATTGGTCGTAATAGTTTGTATTTATTTTCTACAACAATAAAGAATCTAGTTGTATGACTAAAAACCTCAATACATCTTCTTAATGCAGATTGTGCATCAATTGTCAGCTTATCTGCATTTGTCAAAATAATACTTTTGAATAAGTTCCCCCCAAGCGTATTGATGTGGGTTTTTGCAAAATGTTTTAGGTCTTCGCGAATAAATTTTATACCTTTCCCTTGTGCACAGTTTACATATAAAACATAGTCCTTCATTGCAGATTTATTGTTTTTATATATAAGTTCAATGAACTTCGAGAGAAGAGTTCGTTTTCCTGAACCTGCAGCACCGTGAAATATGATGTTAGGAATACTTCGATTCTGAATAAATGTTTCTAACCTAGCAAGTATATCTCTTGGTGGGTCTATCATAGTTGTATTTTCTGTCTGCATAGTAATATATCTCCTTATCTAAACCTATGTATATGTATTAACACTTGTTTGGTAGAGTTTTATTACTTATTGTTGTATTGTATTTCTATATTGATTACAATACATCATATATCTCAAAATTATCCGCAGAAAATGATACTATGCACCAATTACACTTATTCCGATTCACCATCCCTTTCACTTTCTATATAAGCTTTCTCTGGAGTAGCTACGTTTTCAATAGTTTGTGGTTGATTCATGTTTTCTTTTCTCTCTTCTTCCTCTTCTTCTTTATTTTCAACAGTTTCTACGGCAGCCACAGACGGTTGTTGGGATGAACCAGTAAACCAGTCAAACCAGCCGCCACCTGACATATTACGACGAGATCTTGTTTTCTTAACACTCTTCTTCATATTTTTAACGTATCGCCGAGTAGTTCGCTTCTTTATATTAATCTTTTTCTTTTGAGTGCCGATTTTTTTCTTGGTGGACTTGGCGGACTTGGCGGACTTGGCAGACTTGGCAGACTTTCGTCCAACTCGAAAACGTGCCTTGCGCGTTTTTCTCCCTCCAGACGCTGGGCCCACAGAAGTTTGCCAGTTTTCAAACGTTGGCGGAGGTCTTCCAATATTTGCACGACGAAGTGTTGATTGTGTGCGTCCACGTGGGCGTGCTAACATTGTATTCTGCATCTGTATTTGGGTGGGTGCTACATATGCCATGTCAGTTGACCCGTGTGCATCATCGAACGAAAAGTCTCCTAGATCAGTTACTTGTTCGAGTCGGGTTGTCTCTCCAAGATATCCACTAGGTTTTGAGTTATAATAATTGCCACGTTGGACCATTATAACACACCTTTGCCGTAATATACTCTATATTATATATAGACAATTGTTGTGCATAATTCCTAATATTAGTATTATACTTGGTTATCGCCGTACGCAATATACTTGGGCTCATCCTCCCTAATGAGAGGGTAAAAAAATTGGGTTGTATTAAGATATTCTATAGAGTATTGCGTGTAACCAATGATTCCCTTAAAAAATATCCAGCTAGGTACCCCAAGTAACCAACCTAAATAATCACACATATTAGTTATAATGATATTACATAATATATGTGGAGAAACCCCATAATAATTGTAATCCATGGTGCGAGTAGTAGAGCACACATTAAGTAATATAACACTAATTAACGTAATCCAGTTGAAGAGAGAGGCTGAGTGTATGGGTTCGATTTAAACGCATTAAGAAGGTCTGGCGACATTCTCTCAATTCCAATATCTTGCTGCATTTTTGCTGGTTCATTAATCTTTCCATAAAACTCTTTCGACATTGATTTTTGTGGCATATTGGATGGTGCCCATAGACGGTTATTATTCCTGTCATTGTCTCTCCTTGCAGTATTTACATGCATATTTGAGTTTAACAAGCTCATGTTACCGCCAGAAGTGCGACCATCAAGCGTCTTCTCTTTTGTCTCATTATTCGTCTGGTTATAGTTGGACATGTAACTGGTCTGACCAAAACGAGTGGAAGACCCGTTCGCATTTCCAGTAAATGGCAGAGTCGTGGTGTCTCGCTGGTTTGAAACCGTTTGATGTTGTGTAACCAGATATGCGTCGGAGCTCTGATTTTGAATAAATGTGTTGGGTGCGTACAATGTGGTTTCTTTTACAGTCGTGGATACGACATCGTTCGGGTTAACCGTCTGCTCGCGTGCAACCGTCGTTCCTGCATTTCCATACACGCGCATATTATTGACAGTCTCCTGTTTCTTAGTGGGATTCAACATTTGTGTAATAGGAGCAATAACCGCCCCAATTGCGCTTGAGAACAAGGAACCAGTTGGCTTTTCTATCTTATTATTTAAATCGCGGTTATTTGTGTAGTGCTGATAGCTCTGTGATATGGCCTGTGAGTTTAGACCCGCATCTGGGCCGCGCAAGTTAGTAATAGGTGTAGTATTAGACCCTTGTTTTTGAGAAGGAACATATGTACGGTGTGTGTATATTGCACCCTTGCCAATCGTCGATGCAACACCTGTATAAGATTCTGAATGCATACGTGAAGTGTCGTGGATTTCTTGCTGTGCACGAGACGTTTGTGCCTTGATTCCACTTGTGGTTTTTAGCCACCTATCTTGAGATTGCTCAAAAAAGGTATCTGGTTTATGTTGTTCCATCTTCCCCATCAATCCAACATTTTTTACAGATGATGCCGCTGGACCCTGGTGATTGTCAAGACTGTATTCCATCTTAGGGTTTGTTGCAACACGCAGTTGGTCAACAGATTTTGGCATATACATTTCACGTGCGTCCATTCCAGAATTAAACCCCCCTGATCCTTGAGAGCTATATCCTGCATTTAAACCTGGGCCAACTTGTTCACTTTCAAACGGCTTCATATTATTGAACTTTTGACTGGGATTGACACGTGACTGATAAAAATCGTTCATGTTCGGCTGTCCATGTGCTAGCTGGACGTTCTCTTGTGGGTTAAAGAGGGGTGCCTGTTCTTGTTTTTTTATAAATTGTGACCCACCACCAACCATCTTATCTAACATGGCATCGCTGCGTGTTCCTTCAAGGGTTTGTTGTGTAGTTTTTCCGCCATAAAAAGGGGTCATATTGTTATGTGTAAAGGTAGTTTCATCTACATATGAGCCCGTGAGCGAATAAACTTGGTTAATTGTATTGCCTGGGTTTTTTCCCCGACTCTCGTTCTGGTAGTAGTTATTCTGGTCAAAATAGCGTGCACTAGCATCGTTTGGGCTATTGTATGGAGCATAACTGGTTCCTTCTGCCGCAGTATTTTTCTTAGCAGTATCATTGACTGGGTATTCGTTGGGATTAAGTGGACGCATATTTGCAAATCCATCCCTTCCATTTTGCTGTTGTTGCTGCTGTTGCTGTTGCTGTTGCTGCCGTTGTCGACTGGTGGTTGAATTATTTTTATTTTTGTTGGTCTTGTCTGACATAGATAGTGCAAGTCCTCCTAATGCAACAACTGGTATAAGTACTTCCATATGATATATATACTAAATAGGCATTATTATATTTTTGACCTGTATACTTATTTAGTATCTAATTTGACTTACTTACTTACTTCGCAAAGTATCGAGGTAATAATTCCGTTGATTGTAGCGGGTTCAGTAAAAGACTTTCGGGATTAAACGTATCCTTTTCTAAAATACGCGTGCTAACATTGTTTTGAAAAGTCAGTGTGACGTTTTCCTGTGGGTCAAGAAGAGGTTCGTATGTGGTTTCTCTTGTTTCTTTGTCACGTATTTCCCATGCGGGAGCAACAGCTCGAGATTGTTCTATGTACATGCATGAGTTAGTCGGGTACTGAATAGGCATTGAGTTTGTTGAAAAATTAGTATATTCTCCGACACCAATACAGTCCTTCGTTAAAGGACGAATCCCTTTCAGATTACTTTCCAAATCTACGCTATTTGTCATATAATTTGCACCCCATTTCTGTAGACGAAAATGCGGGTCTTCTATATAGTCAGGACGCGTTCCGTTTCCTGGTGCATTTATCATGTATCCACATGCAAATGTAGAATGTCTAACTTGTTCTTCTACTCTGGCGGTGTCATCTCTAAATCTGGTGGATGCCATATTACTTTTCGTGTATTTGATTTGTAGTAGTGATATAGCATATGCGTATATTTTTTTATGATAGATAAATATGTCTCTATCATAAAATATAAGTTTACATATAATGAGAATAAATAGGGTGCATTACATAAGTTTATGAGCTAGGAAGGGGTGCGAGACAAAGACGAATCTCCCCTAAACTAGCCACGTTATATTTCACTACAAGTGGTAGGTCATTTTCTAGATATAGCTCAATCTGTGCACAGAGATTTGTGCACTTGATAAAATATCCAAGATTCTTGAGCGAAAATTCTCCTTGAATAATTTTGGAGGAATCTTGCTTAAGAATAAAATCCATGCTACCATCTGACTCAGCTCGATGAATCTCTGCGGATGCAAACTGGCCACTGCACTTAAAGATAAGTTCGTTACCAACTGACTTAATCTCTAGCTTATCTGAAATCACTGACAAGTCGCGGATAATCTTCTGAAAGTCAGTGGAAGGCAGATTAATAATAGATGAGAACTTAACGTCGGGATAACCAAGCTCTTCAGACTCGGGTTCAATCAATCGCAGCTTTTGAGTCTTGCATTGTTTAATTTCTCCGTTTTCAAACTTAAGTGCTAGATGGGATACTACACCATCTGTATAATCATCCTTTTCGATGTAGATTGTCAGCGTATCGTCGTTGTCAATCGAGTTGATCAGCTTAAAAAGTTGAAACATATTCACGCCAATCACAATCTTCTCTGGCTTGCATTCGTAAAACTCAAAGTTCTCCGCTTTTAGATGCATGTGGGCAAGGACTGTGTGACTCTTGTCCATGTTGATAATACGAATTCCATCAGATTGAAACGTGATATTTGTTTCAAGTAAAATATCTTTCAGCGCGGTCATAAGAGTTCTAAACGGAGATATCTGAACCGTCTTGATAGTCAATACATTGTTGGAGTTGTCCATTCCGAATATTAATATCTAAGTAATGCGTAAATCTTTAAGTGATTATAGATACATTCTATTTTGATTTGAACGCACTAGAAGAAAAAACCATCTCGTGTTTCTTTTTAGACCTTTGAATATCCATATACTCAATATCTCGTCTACTTTTTATAAAGTTTTTTTTTGGCAAGTGATGCGGCTTCCTTTGCAATTTTCATGTAAGCAACTACCTTCTTACGCACAACTGTTCGATTCCTTTTTATTACATCTTCTTCCTTCTTTTTTTTCTTGTCAGCGAGCCTTTTCTTTTTATCTAACTCTGTAAGTTTACGCATACGCTGAGTAGTGGCTTGCCTAACCGCCTTAATATAATTGTGCATCAATGTCTTTTTATATTTTTCTTCTTTTCTGTCGCATACTAGTCTCTCTTTCGCTTCTTTCATAGTCATTCCCTCCTGAATATATTTCATATAAATATTATCTTTCATAAGACGAGTAGACATGCGTGCTAGTGTTGTCATAGATTCTGGAAGTTTAGAATCTTGTGCAGAGAGAATCAATTGCTTGGATTCATCTATTCTTTGTTCTATCGCCTTTTTCTCTCTAAGTGAACTAGATATTCTTGACATTGCACGAGAATAGTTGATACGTTCAATCCTAGCCTTTTGTATGGTGTTGCAGTAGATGATTATTGATGAGATGAACTTATATGCCAATCCTTGCATAAAGTAGTTTGCATCCTTAATATCATCGGCCCGAAGATATCGAATAGCTTTATATCCTGATATGAGGCATGCCGAACGGCTACTTCGTTGGACTGCTGGACACTTCTCTATCCATTTGACTAGGTCACTCAATACAGGATGTACGTATTCTTGGACACATATATCGCCATTGATGTTTGTGTACTGTGTACGAGTTGGATTCGGGAATACACTTGCGGCGGCATGAGTAATAAATCTCTTAATGCCATTGCAATTATATACTAGTCCACTAGTGTCATTCTCTGCAAATAACTTTGCCCAAAGTCCGTTTCGATGTGCATTTTTAATGTGGTCAAGTGTCATAATGGAATATAAATACTTGTTTGTCATAATGTCGGGGTGGTTATACATAAGTAAGTCGATTTTTGTATCATAGTCAATAAACTGTCTTACTGTATATTTCATATCATAAGGAAGTTTTATGAACAGATTGAGATTGAGTGTAGTAGTCATGTTTGATTGGAATGATTATGTGTATAATTAGTTTACCTAACTATTATTTGATATGCAGTTATGCTGTCAATATATTTGTTTGTTGCCTGAATATACTTGGTGTCAATATATTCAATTTATACTGTCATTTTTACACATATTTAGATGGGCCATTACTATCAGCCCTCCGCATAATTGTGATGTAATACATACTATATAGAAACAATATATAGAAACAAAATAGGAAGTAGTCTATATTAACATTGTAAAGAATGGACTTAAATAATACATCCATCATAGATGGACATAATAACGACGACCCAGAAAAATCGTATGAAAAGTTTGAATCAGAGTGTGCAGATCACTTATCATCAATTATAAATAGGTGTAAGCATGATAAGTACTTAAGTTCACGACTGCTTATTCACTTGAAGGATATCCTCCCAAACGCACTGGATAACGAGCACAAAACTCATGTAGAAAATGAGCGTCGCAAGGAACTCCTTGAACAAGAACTTCATTCTTTTCAGACATATTTCCTCGCAACAAATCTACTTTACTTTTCTCCCACAAATTCATCATTTTATTTATACGACGGTGTTAATTATAAACATATCAAGGAAGATGATATTATATATAAAGTGCTATCAACCGTGACATATGACAACAAAGACCTACTTGATTGGAAACATAAGACCAAGGTAAGTCTTATCAAAAAGATAAAAGAGAGAACCTTGCTAAAAAATATTATTCCCGAAACGGCCACAATACAAAAGATACTGAATCTACTCGCTCCGAATCACTTCCGAACACGGAATGAGGCAAAATATTTTTTAACGTGTATCGGGGACAATATACTGAAGAAAACCGCAGATGTGACATACTATGTCTCTCCTTCTTCTCGTAAAAAAATAACTGAGCTAGAGAGAATGTGCAGTATTGTGCTCGGCATAAACAACATCAAAAGTAACTTTGTTTCCAGATATAACGAAAATGTCAGCATGCAAAAGTGTCGACTTATTAAGATGAGAAAAGGGAACGGAATGTATGACTCATGGGTGGATATATTGCGTTCAGATGGTCTCAATCTATTGTGTGTCGCAGTACACTACTCTACATGTCATGGTTCAGGAGATAACTTTCTAGACAAGAGAGAAGAACTGTGCGACTATGCACTATTTTTAAAAAACAATAGCCATGAGTCTATTGTTGAGGACTTCTGTAGTCAATACATACAGGTAGATACTGATGACACAATTAACGTTACGTCTAAGACAAAGTCAGTGATGACTTGGCGCAACCTTCAATATATTTGGAAATGCTATCTTTCTAATAAGTCTATGCCCAGCGTGGTCTACGTGAACACATTAAAGGGGATGTTGACTACTAAATACAAGTACGATGAAAAGAGCGATTCTTTTCTTAACATAACTAGCCGATTTATACCTACAGTAAGTGATTTCATACTGTTTTGGAACAATACTATTATCGAGTCTCATGTAAATGATGAAAAGGATTATGAAGTAGACGAATTATGTGCCCTTTACCATAAATATGTGAAAAACAACTCTTCAATATGTTCAACAACTGGAAGAATTGTTGAAGAAGATATTCTGAATATCCTTCGATTTTACTTTCCCGATATTGAGATTATCGAGAATAAATACGTTCTTAATATTGATTGTTCTATTTGGGATAAGCATGCCGATATTATAACATCGGTGGAGTCGGCGAGACAGCATTTTGGGAAAGAAAAGGAGACCCAAGAAGATAAGACTATCGCCTTTGATGAGTTGTATAAGTTTTATCTAAGAACTAGTACAAGTGAGTTTACCATGAGTAAATCTTATTTCGAGAAGTTTATTGACAAGTATCTCAAAAAGTATGTTGTTTATAGTCGAGTTATTTCTGGGGATTGGTTTGCATCCGCACCGCTGGAAATATAATTACACAAACATATTACATGGTACATGGATTTGTCCATGTTGGAAATGAGAAATTGAACCTGATTCTTTGTTTGTTGTTATTGTAACATACAATAAAAGACTGACAGTCTAAAGGTATTTGTCTCTCGACATCTCTATTTCAAAATGACTTCTGGAAAACAATCAAGACATTCTAAGCGTTCCAGATCCAATTCTTCCATTCATGATGAAGATATAAATGAAGTAATTAGTATCAGCAGTACTGAAGCAGATGAATCGACACTGTTGGATAAAAATAGCAACTTAAACTTAAAAATAAAAATAAAGAAGGAGCCAGGACTTTATCATTCTGCCGAGATTGAAGAACTTGGAAAACCGTCAATACTGTCATCATTAATCCCTACGATGGCACCATATGCCAAGTTTATGTATCGTGTATCTGCGATTTACGTATTCTGGATACTCCTGCATTACACCACTGCACATATGTATGTGCGGTTCTGTGCCGCACCTGGTCTATATGGATTAATCGTATCGCCTTTCCTCATTTCGGCTCCGCATTGTATTGCAATGCGATGGGTGTTCGCAAAAGGTGGGACTATTATAGAAGGTATGTGGATATTGGCTGGAACCTGGCTATGTTCTAAGATTATCACACGTTGACTATTATGACATGTATTCCACCGTGGTTGCGAATCTAAAAACAAAAACAAAAACAAAAACAAAAACAAAAAAAACAAAATATAATGGTCGATAAAGTGGACATTATATTTTTTATCTTTCTGATGTATAAGTATAATTGTGTTTGTGATTTAGATATTTTATTATGGTAATAAGTATATATACTTATTGGATAAATCGATGAAGAAGGATAATCGCTGCGATGCACATAAAAAACAATATCGAGATAATGAATTACTTTCTCCGTGTCGTGCGAGATGCAATATATGCAAGAAAAAAAAGATTAATGGTTACAGTAATCCAGACCATGTAAGTAATCCATTCGGATATCTATATTTGTTTCCAGAAATTTGTGATAGCTGTTCGGAGGAAACACACCTGTGTATTTGGTGTAATGTTTGCAAATAACATGAATGTAGTCTACACCTATACGAATAAAAATACACAATATATTTTTATTTTTATTTTTTTAATTTTACACTTAGACTTAGATTCTTTATGTCACAACCATTGTCTTCTTCTTGACAACTAGTTTCTTCTGCACCGTCATCTTTTTCTTGGTTTCGCTATTTGTTGCAACTCTAAGCTGCTCGCGATGTCTGGTATATTCCGCACTAAGCTCTTCCAATTCATTCATCCACATCTGCTCGATTGTTGTCGCCTGCAGGATTTCAAGCTCGCGCTGCTTTTCATTATACTGTTTGGACAACTTCTCTACGTTTTCGTCGGTGACGCTATCCATTGCCATTCTTGTCAAATACTTGTAATCTGTGTCTGCATCTAACATGTCAAACTTATTGATCGCAAGCATCTCTGTAATTTCATTTCGTTTCTTCCTGCGTAAATCAATGTCGCCATTCAATGTAGACTGGATATAGCGGTGCTTGTTTGCAAGAATAAGTAGGTCGCGCTGTATTTGTTGTAACATGAACTTTTTCCTTTCGCCATATAGAGTCAACCTAGTGGTAAAGTAGTCATGGATTATTTCATTTGGCGAAGCATATTTTCGTAATTTGTCGTCCGCACCAAATAGATGCATGTTTGTAGTAGACATCTGTGCAAATAGTCTTAATGTTTTTTCGAGCTCTGTGCAACCCGTTTGTTCGTCGACCACCTTGGCGTTCAAACTTTCCACGGTTCCCTTTGTCAATGTTACAGTAATATCCACAGTAGTGTCCTTGCTCATATCGTCATAGTCCTTGACAATCGGCACTATTTTCTTGCCATTTTTGTCCGTTGTGTCTGTCAACTTTTCTAGATATTCTTTGAAATCGTCTGTCCATAGTCCCACTGGGAGTTCTGTGATACGAACCTGGTCATCTCCAATAATTTCATATCTTCCTCGCACGATAAACTTACCTTCATCTATCTTCGCAATACTCCCATTGAACCCCTCATAATATGGAATGAACTCTCTATTTGTCTCAAACTCGCCAGTTTGAAGACGATGACTAATGTATGTAATAATATCTAATGGATTGTAGCACAGCACCTCCGTGCTAAAACCCGTGCCGATTCCTTTTGTCCCATTCACAAGAACCATCGGAATGATGGGGGCATAGAATGTCGGTTCGACTTGCATTCCATCGTCATCTAGGTACTTGAGAACACTGTCGTCCATAGATGGGAATAGTTTGCGTGTTACTGGCGACAACAATGTGTAAATGTATCTTTCCGATGCACTATCCTTTCCTCCACGTAAACGTGTTCCAAACTGGCCATTTGGTGAGAACAGATTGATATTATTCGAACCGACAAAGTTTTGAGCCATGCCTACAATGGCACCGTTCAGTGATGCTTCCCCGTGATGATATCCTGAGTGTTCGGAGACATAACCAGTAAATTGTGCGACCTTTATTTCGCTTGTGAGGTTTTTCTTGAACGCTGCAAATAGGATTTTTCTTAAACTAATTTTGAGACCATCCATCACATTTGGAATGCTTCGCTCGCAGTCATATTTTGAGAAGTGAATAAGTTCCTTGTTGATAAAGTCTTCGTACGCAATGTCTGACAACGATGTATCTACAAATGTTTCGCGGTCGTATGCACCAAGCCACTCCTTGCGGTCATCGCTACGCTTTTTGTTGAATACCATGTCCATTGTGTCATCGCTCTCTGCTCCTGTATAAGAGAACCATACCACCTTTTTTCTAGCGAAGTATTCGCGAAACTCTTTTCCTGTGCTGGTTCCAAGGCCCTTGTAATACTTGACAATCCACCCCTTGGTATCATTTTCTTTTTTCCATGCATCATACTCGCCATCATTATAGAAGACAAGAGATTCATTTCCTTTCTTTGCCTTTAAGATTGGGGTGTTCATGAATCCAATAAACTGCGGCATCTGCGACAAGGAAGCCCACTCTGTTTGGAATAGGTTCAGACATAACCCCTTGATATGACTTCCATCTAGGTCTTGGTCGGTCATGAAGAGGATTTTCCCGTATCTAAGAGAGCGTTTCACATCATCTGCATCACTATAAACTCTGCCACTCTCTAGCCCCAAAATCTTTTTCATATCTGCAATTTCTGTATTTTCCGAAATCTTCTTTTTTGTCTCACCACGCACATTCATGATTTTACCCTTCATCGGATAAACTCCAATCATGTTTCTGTCTTCGGATGACAGTCCAGAAACGATGCCTGCCTTGGCTGAATCTCCCTCGCATAATATTAACATACACTCGCTCGATTTCGGCGTGCCCGCCCAGTTGGCATCAATCAGTTTTGGAATCCCGCGAATATTCTTTGTCTTTACGCCGTCAGTTTTTTTTGCAGCCTTTGTGTCTTTGATTTGGGAAATAGCACACGCAATATCCATAATTCCTAGTTTAGCAATTTTCTCAATGATTTTATCGTCTACATTACACGTGGACCCAAACTTAGCACTTGGTGTGTTCATATAATCTTTCGTCTGACTATCAAATGCAGGGTTGACAACGTCACATCTAACAAACACAATAATCTGTTCTTTAATAGCAGATGCATTTACTGTAACTTTTTTCTTTTTTTCAATAAATGCTACCAACTTGCGCGTAATCTGGCCAACAATGTAATCTACGTGTTTGCCACCCTTTCCTGTATGAATGCCATTTACAAAAGACACCTGCGAAAACTCGTGGCACGGCGATAGTGCAACGGCATACTCCCAACGGTCATTTGGGGCATCGCATACTTTTTTTGCGTCAGCATCTAAATACAAATCAACGTACTGTTGAAAAGTTTTCACTGGAACAAGTTGCGAGTTGCATTTTACCTTAACGGTTTTACTTGTTACCGCGGCAATATCGTATATACGACGCTTGAACAAATTAATCATATCTGGGGTCATTCCAGCAATACCAAGCCGAGCGTAATCGGGTTTAAACGTTATGATTGTATACGGCTTTGTCTTGCACTTGGTGATTTTTGGAGGATCGATTACATTAAGATTATCGTGAAATTGTTGTGAATACTTAAGTCCGCGCTTGTGGTCAACCGTCTCAACACTACCTTCGGTTGACCAAATAAGCACTAGCTTGAACCCAAACCCGTTCTTGCCGCCAACAATTTTCTCCTCTTCTTTATTGTAATTTGTAGACGTGCGAAGATGTCCAAATATCATTTCGGGAATCCAAAGGTCATATTCGGGGTGTTTCGCGATATCGATTCCATTACCGTCATTATACATTGTGATTGTTCCATCTTCGCCAATACTAATATCGATATTACTTACCTGTTGAGTATCTGACTCTCCGTTCGCCTGAGCCTGTGCCATCCGAATTACATGGTCTCGACAGTTGACAATTCCCTCGTCGAATAGCTTGTATAGTGCTGGAATATACTCTATTTGCCGTTCGGATATTTTTGATGTCTCTGGATCAAGAAGCCACATACGTGCATCCACATTCTCAATTGACCCAACATATGTGTCAGGATTATCGAGAATATGCTGCTTGTCGGTCTTTTGCTGGTACTTTTGGGATAGATTGACGGTGGTCATGACTAGTGTCTATATGTAACGTACTCGCTTTAAAACATAAATGGTTCAATTTATGTCTATCATAGATATCTAGATATTTTGTGCAAACTTAAACGTAAATTGTATAAAAATCTAATTGTAAGATATGAGCACTGTTCCAACGTTACAAAATCCAATAGTATCTTATAGCGCAACAACCTATATATTTACAGTAGAATCTCTTGCACCAAATACAACCACATGGTCCTACAGTACAACGTATGGAAGTGAATGGTCCGATGACTACACTCTTCTGGAAAAATCAACACTACAACTTGCTTATGGAACATATTATGCGAATACAATCTTATTCAGAAATAAAAATAGTGATGGTATAACTTCTCCCTCGCCACTGGTTGGTAATTCAGGAACACAAATAGTAGTGCGTCCAGGTTATCCGTCGGTTAATTTCGAAGGAACGACTGGCATTATTAGAGTACTGTCTCTTGGGGTTGGTGCGGTCCTCTGGAGGTATTCGATTGATTCTGGGTCGTCATGGTCCGCTGATATTGTGGGGGTAGGAACAGCTCGTATTCCACCTGGAACATATCCACCTGGATACGTATGTGTTATGAATTACACGGCAGATTACACTGCATCTATTTGGCCAAGAGTGAACACATCTTTTATGTATGTAGGCGTTATTCATTCTGGCATCATATCCTCTGCAGTAGAACCACCAGAAAATATGGTTCAGTTTCCAACTGATGGTGCAACAAATATTATAGTTACACTCGTCGAGCCATATATCGCATGGGAATATTCGATTGGCGTAGATCCAGTTGCAAATATTCGTATATGGATTAATTCTCCGTCGAATAGTAATATAGTACAGATTACACCAGGTTATTATCCAGTATATGCACTTGGAATTAGGTTAATCCATAAGAACGGAACATATGTAAATGTATTTAATCGGAGAGAATCTGCGATTTACCCAGATGCACCGTCGGTTGCTTATATAGAAAAGGGGCTCATTGTTGTGAAACATACGCCATATACAACAACGTGGCAATATAACATTGGTGACAACATAGGATGGAGATTAGGTATCAATTCGGTAATACGTTTACCCGTAGGAAACTATCCTATTGGCTACGTGAAAGTACGCAATGTGATAAACGATGTGATTACGTCACCATCTGTGTGGAATACAGAAGAAATTATCGTAAGCGATACATATTATGATGAAAATGGCCTTAACTCTACTTGGCTGACATCTACAGTTCTTACGAAGCCAGCGAACAAAGGAAATCATCGTCTTGAAGTGTTATCTACACATGGTTTTAAAGTATCACATATTATCATTATTGGTTACGGAGAGAAAAGTGAAATAAAAACAGTATCTGGGTTCGGAAGTTTAGTTGTTAATATTGCACTTGCAAATAGTTATCCAGAAGGCACTTTGATTCGGGGATTTGATTACATAGAGGGTCCACTAATTAGCGAGGAACTTGCTGCATTTTTTTATGAAAACATGCGTTCAATATCTAACCGTAAAAGAGGGCGAGTCAATTGTTTAAACTATATTTTTGAACCAGAAAAGGCAACAATTGATAGTTGTGTATCTGGAAACGAAACAAAATGGCTCTTCGGGGACAAAAGTTTTGCATCTGCAGATAGTAAAATCAATAGACTAGTTTCAAAAGTCAACCATTTAAAAAGGGGAAAGATTGTGTATGGTGAACATGGACTAAGCTCACCTTTTTTGCCACCAGATACAATTGAAGAGACTGCAGTATCACAGTATTATCGATGCAATAGACCGAATGATACGCCTATTATAAATGGGCTGCGTGGGGGTATTGTCCCAGTGAAGATGCGTACAAATAAGTTTTAGGTGTTTGGAGATTTACCGCTCTGGTATAATCTATACAATAAAAAGTATAAACATTTTTTTAGTGTATATGTTCATAAGTATACAATGAATAATAGAAAATATACTTTCTCCCCGCCGTATAATCGAGATAGTCGTTTAGTTATACGACCATTTTTCAAAACAACTCATGAAATTACATACCCGTATCCTAATCGTGGTAGGTATATTCGCATAAAATCAAGATATAAACAGCAACCGCCCTTTGTCAACAATGTAAAAACGGCGTTTGAAATTACCAACGGTGTAAAATTAAGAATATAGCTGTAAAGTAAACTATTACATCTCGTATCATATAATTTTCTTTTCTTTATATATAATCAGCAATGGTGAAGAAGCATATGAAAGCCGCCGATGGTTTGTACCATATTAAATCGCATAAGTACTCGATGCTAGAGGGTTCTCGTGCTCAAGTATGGCATCAGACTGCATTTAAGACCCCAGGAGGACTTGAAAAGCATCAGTTGATGATGAACAAGAATGGACGTATCGTATCTCGTAAGAAGCATGCTACTGCCAAAAAAGAAAAACGTTTAGAAAAAGCTGGGTATAAAACTCGCAAGGGAACATTTGGATCTATTAAGGTCGGTACCAAGAAGTCTTCTAAGGGTTCTCGCAAGTCTCGCAAGTCCCGTAAGTCCCGCAAATAAGTTTATGTGTATAGTAACTAGGGAATATGTGCGATTCATCGCAAAACTAACTAAGTTTCAAGTTTTAGTAATTATGTAAGTTGAGGTTATTCATTATTGCGTTTATGTAATAATGAATTGATTTGTGAATGGCACTCGTTCACATTAGATTACTTGCCACGCGGGATAGGTTTATTTTTAGCCATGTTGACCCGTTTTTTCGTGGAACGACGCGGTCGCTTTTTAGTGTATTTCTTTTTAGTTCCGCTAACACTGCCCTTACGGCGTAATGTATTCATTTTTTTTGTAATGCGTGATTTTTTTCGCATATTCTTGTTCTTTTTAGTTTGCTTTTTGTGAGAACGACTGTTTGAACCACCAAAATTACGTTGTCGAGATGTAGATTGAGTATTATCTTCGCCAGAGTCGTCATTATCTGCGTCATCATATCGAGCCTTTCTTTTACCCAAGTTTGTGTTTAGCGATAAATTATTGATGGCATTATTCATGGTATCGAGCAACTTCTGGATCTTGCTATTTATGACTTCTTTGCGACTGCTAATTGCGTTTCGTAAATTATCCAATCTCGAGATATTATCCACCTCATTATCATTATTGCCAAAATCAGAAAACCCCCTTTTATATTGTTGTTTGAGATAGTCAAGTATATCATCAAAGCTTTCATTAATTTGTTGTTGTAAAGACACTACTCGTTTGTAAAGAATGCCGTTCGGTGGTGTTATGCTTGACCCATCAGATAACGTCCCATCCTTCTTTAGTTTCTTTCCGATAATATTATTCATATAGTACTCGACATTTTTTTCAAGACTAGTAAGACGATATTCCGAGTCAATAGATAAAAACCCGTCTGGCCCAATGACATCTCGAATAAACACTGATGCGTCTTGAGGAACCCCGAAATATTTACTATGGTTATGTAAATCATCGGAGTGGACATCCTGAATAACACTAAACAAAAATGCATTGAACTCGTCTGGGTTATTTGTAAGTTCTAAAATACGCTGTCTCAGTTGACTTAAATTATACTGGTCAACAACATCAATATTGTCATCTGAAAGATCACGGTCGGAATCATTATTCATGTCCTCCATTTTAGACGTAATATTACTCATGTTTTCAACAACAGATTTACCCATTTTATTGAAGAAGAATATCTGTGCTGCACGGATAATGTGAGATTTAATAATAGTCATATCTTCGGTTGCAATTATTTGTTTTATGATACTTTTAATATCTGCGTCACTGGTATCACGTGCAATATAATCGTCTCCTTTCATGATACGCAAACTTGATTTTTGCAATAATATGTAAATAAGCATTTCATGTTCTTTGATAAGTTCATCATCTGATTTTCTTAGCCCAGTTGATTGTGCCGCCTTATCCACTAATGCAATCCCTTTCAGTACTTTATCGTATAGAGTTGTTGTTCCAACAAGTGCACTGTTACGAATAACGCTTGCTGTTATTTTAGCACTATCCTTTAAACTATTAAAATAATCGCTTGCACCTGTCAACATGAGAGAACTTGCTCGCTGAATAATTTCTCCCTGTTTGGTGTAGATATCATTAAGTAACCCCCTTGCAGTGGACGCAGTCGTCATTGTTTGAGTCATAAACTTATGGGATTTATCAATAAGTTCGGTAATATCCTCTTGACTCATGAACTTAATAGTATCTGCCTTTTCTGGATATACCACCATGTTATTCAGTTCAACATTATCAATCTCACTTGCCATGGATGATAAAATATTTGCAATATTTACAATGTTTTCATCCGAACTGTTAACTTCTTGATTATCAGACATATTTATAATATAAATATATTATTTTTGCTTTCAAAAACAGCCAGTATATGTTATCTAACTCACTTGAAACGATCCATAACAGAATCCCAATACTTAACCCTACAATACTTATTATACTATACACTGTATACTGTATACTATCTATTCTTTACTAAAGCCATAATTTAGTTTGGGTAACTGTTTGGATTGACGCATAAGTTTAGGCGGGGCAATTGGTTCAGGTAATGTACTTGCATCACGCAGATATTTATTATGTGAAATTAATGACGAATATACCTGCGGAACCGCGTAGTCGATTACGAGTTGATTTAACTGGCTAATTTGTTTTGTAATATTTGTTTCTAGATTAATCGCACTTTGCATAAAAATACTTCGCATGATAATATGTATAGTATCCACATTTTGATTGGCTATTACATATTGGCGATTTGACAAATTATATACGCCTGCTTTAATTCCATTTTGTAAGATTTGAACATTCTCTCTAGAGAAAAATGCTCTTGAGAGGTTTGTTTCGTTCCAATCCCCTTTGGTTGCATCCCTAAATGTAGTTGGCACATTGACAGGTATTCTATCATACAATGTAAATAGTGCACGCGTATCTAATTCGGGCTCAATAATATTTACTCGTCCATTTGCTAGCGGTGTATTCAAAGAACTCATGATATAATAGACAAGAGGATATATAGAGAAGATATACTGTATAGTATATTCTTATAAATTATTTTACTGCGCAAGTAAATATATGTTGTATATGTATATAAGTACCTTTTCGCCTATATGTTAGAAACTTTAGGTCCCTTCCAAAAAAATGTTGTAATTGTCGCATGTGTTTTGCTCATTGTTTCTATTGCAATTATCGGTTACATGCTTTCTGGTGGAGATGATGGACAATTATGGCCATCGACAGTATCAAACTGTCCTGATTATTGGCAAGATTCTCGAGGAGACGGATCAAGCTGTCTTAATGTAAAACGTTTGGGTAAATGTGGAAATGGTCCATACAACTTTAGTGGGTGGAATGCTCCTTCAAAGGCATGTGCATCAAAGGGGATACTGGACAAATGTAAACTTACATGGGACGGCATTACAAGTATTGACCCATGTTCAGCATCTTATGAAGCACGTGCTAAGAAACAAAAATTATGGAAGTAAACTTATGCAAGAATGCGTGATCAAAATGTTAGTTAGTAAATAGACATAAATATAAGCAATCCTGTATACAGTATGAATATACCTGATATTAATACTATATTATGCCGCAACAATCTCTGCGACTCTATACGTAATTTTTTAGTTGATTTTGAAAAAAATAAGAACGACCTAACAAAAAAACGTGGCATTTATCTATATGGAGCTCCTGGGTGTGGAAAAACAACATTTATTAAAAATCTTCTTAAAGATATGAATTATGATAGTCTTATCTACAATGCAGGCGATATTCGTAATAAAGGTGTTATTGAAAATATTACAAAAAATAACATGACGGATGTAAATGTAATGAGTTGTTTTTACGCAAAGAAACAAAATATTGCAATTATTATGGATGAAATAGATGGAATGAACAGTGGGGATAAAGGTGGATTAAATACTCTTATCAAATTAATCCGCCCAAAAAAAACGAAAAAACAAAAGACAGAAGATATTGCCAAATCACCAATCATATGCATTAGTAACTATCATTCAGACAAAAAAATAAAAGAGTTAATGAAAGTATGTGAAGTATTTGAAATTGGGAAAATCATGCCAACGCATATATCCTCCTTGTTAAAACTAACCTTACCAAACTTGCCGATAACGTATGTCGAATATATATCAGCCCACACCCAGGGCGACCTTCGGAGATTAGAACAGATACATAATATATGTGCATATCATCTAACTGCGAACGAAGAACTCCCTTCTCTCGATGTATTACATGTTATACTTCACCCGAAAACATTCAATGAAGATACAAAACAAACGGTGAACAATCTATTTAAACAACCGTACGCAATTGAAGACCATTTGACTATAATGAACGAGACTGACCGTACAATTGTAGGATTACTCTGGCATGAAAATATTATAGATGTTCTCAATAGTATTTCTAAAAACAGCAATAATACTGAGGCACTAACAGAATTATATTTAAAGTTTTTAGAAAATATCTGTTTCGCCGATTACATCGACCGAATTACGTTCCAGAAACAAATATGGCAGTTTAATGAGTTAAGCTCACTTATAAAAACGTTTTATAATAGCAAAATCTTACACGAGTATTACAATGAAAATAATATACCCAAAACAACCGAATTAACTGATATTCGATTCACAAAGGTTCTTACAAAATATTCAACGGAATATAATAATTCAGTATTTATTCAAACTCTATGTCAAAAAATAGGGATGGACAAGAAAGACATGTTTGTTTTCTTTCGAAACATTATAAATAACGAAGAAGAATATAACATGACCGAACTATTTGATACATATAATCTTAATAAATTAGATATTAACAGAATAACACGATATTTAGACAAACATACGTCAGAAAACAAATCAAATGCAGGGGTTTTATTTGAAGATATGGATGATAATGACATAAGTGATGACATGAATGATATAAGTTTGATAATATAATCACAATGATAATGATATCTAGTTGAGTATTGTAATCACGTCGACGTTGTAAAAAACTAAAAATAATATTCTCATATAGTAAGATGCCAAAGAAGGATAAAAAGAAAAAAGACCCGCCACCAAAAGAGTTATCATTGGAAGAAAAGGCGACTAGTCTGTTACTCTCAATTGTATATAATATTATAACCATTATCGTTGTTATATGCGTCGGAGTTTTGAGTGTTACACATATGAGATTTACTCAAACGAATCTACTGCCAGATTGTGCGACCGCGATTCCTTTCACAAATGTCCCAATTACACCCAAACAGGTTCATATAGATTATATTTCAAACCAATGCAGCAAGGGTGATATGTGTTCAATCAAATCATATTATCCTGTGAACTACAATAAAAAAATCATCAATGGTTCATATTTGTACAAGGTGATTCGTATTCTTACAAAGAGCCCACATTCAAATGTTATTGGAAATTATATTGGCAGTATTTTTGCAACAATGTCACAGAATTATGCCTCGGTCTACACATCAATCACCTCTCTTTTCAACTCTATACTCCCAGAGCTATTCATTTTTTTATTTGGAACAATATTTATTCTAGGAGCACACCTTATTTCGATAATCTATGCAACAATATTAGGTATTATTTCGTTTTTTACATATGCAAAACTTTTTTTCTATAAAAAAGAAATTGTTACATTAAATGATGAGAAGTTTGCGGAGTGGAAAGAAGGTGCATATGGTATGTGGGACGGATTTAATATATTTTATTCGTTGTTTATCTATTTCGTGTTGTTTATAGGGGTGTTACCTGCGATTACCCCTGCATGCACGATATTTTCAATATTTATGTTTTTATCTATATCATTAACCCCATTTTTCTTGTTGCGATTGTATAGTTCTACAAAAGATATTGACAAAGTCATTCAATCTAACGCAAGTAAAATGGCATTTGGTGTTACTGATGATGAAACCAATATGTCAGGTGGTGGTGCTATAGAAGAAGAAAGTGAAAGTAATACGGATAGTAGAAACGGAAATGCAAGTGACGACGAGGACGGGAATGTAAATGGACAACCTCATCCTAACATGCCAAAGAGATTTACATTATTCTCTCATTTTAAAAAGTTCGTTAAGGTGTACAGAAACTTCATTATATTTGCAATGTCTATTATGTTGGCCATTGATATATGGCGGCTATTTGGAACATACGCATTATGGGTTACTGTATTCACGATTGTATTGCTATGGTTATTCAGTGAAGTTTATCAGCCTTATAAAATTAAAGATGCAGATAAGTTCACTACATTCTTACTTGGAACAGACCAAGCCGAAAAAGTATGTAAAACGGGAGAAATTAAGCCAGATGATAATAGTCGTAAATGGTACTTCCTGTGGCTAATGTAATACATGGGTATTTACATAACTAGTGTTACAATCTAGATCCGTATATTATGTATTTAGATTGATATATATTTAAAACTAAGTCAATTATAGTTAATATAACACCAATGGGGAAAAAGCCTGTTAATAAAAATGTTTCTGGAAAAAAGACAAATAGTTCCAATATCAAAGGAGATAGTTCGCTATACCCATTTGTAAGTATTTGCACGCCCACATTTAATCGTAGGCCATTTTGGCCGATGGCAATTGAATGCTTCAATAACTACGACTATCCCAAGGATAGAATGGAATGGATTATTGTTGATGATGGTTCCGATAATATTGAAGATCTTGTCAAGCACATCCCACAGGTAAGGTATTTCAGGGAAGAACAGCAAATGGTCCTTGGGAGAAAACGCAATTTCATGCACGAGAAGGCCAAGGGTGACATTATTGTGTATCAAGATGATGATGACTATTATCCTCCTGAAAGAGTAAAGCATGCAGTAGAAAGACTCATGTCTGACCCCAAAGTACTTGCAGGCGGGTCCACAGTATTATTTCTATATTTCAAGCATATCAGTCAGATGTATCGGTTTGGGCCATATGGAGATAACCATGCCACCGCGGGAACATTTGCATTTAAACGTGAACTTCTCAAGCAGACAAAGTATGATGATTACAAGGCCTTGGCGGAAGAGCGCGACTTTTTGAAGGACTACACCATTCCATTTATTCAGTTTGACCCACTCAAATCTATTTTGGTGTTCTCGCATAATCACAATACATTTGATAAAAAGAGACTATTAGAGTATGCTCCAAATCCGACGTGTAATCCAGATATGAATATTACAGTAGACCACATCATTAAATCTAAAGACGCAAAGAAGTTTTTCTTGGAAGACATCGATAATATCCTTGAAACGTACGAACCTGGAGATATTAAAAATAAGCCTGAGGTTTTAAATCAAACCGTTCTTATCGAACAGATGCGTACGCAACAAATGAAAGAACGCGAGGATATTCGTAGACAAACTCTCTTAAGAGAAGATGTAAAGAAGATTGTCGCTGAATCTGACCAAAAAGTAGAACGTATGAGTAAGGATATGTCAAGAATATTTGAAGTTAATAAGCAACTTGTCCATAGAATGAAATCAATTACCCACTTACTTACAGACAGTGATAAGGCATTAATTGAAGAAAACGACAAGGCACCACCCATTGTAGATCTTAGAATTATTGAACCAGTATTAAACGTTATTCAAGCCGATCATATGTGTAACATTGACAAGGCAAGTATTGATAATATTTTCAACTTTATTGCTAACCACGAGATTACGTTTCAAATAGAGGTTAATAATCATGAAAAGGTAAACGCTTCATTCAAAGCGAATCTTCAATACACCCCCCATCGCTCGCAGCAACATCTATATACTACAAATAATATCACTAAGATTGATTTAAACCAAGCACTTGGTGGAAATAATGCGTCAGAAGAAGATATCGCTACCGTTATGGAACAGACTGAGTGTAATCGTGCTACCGCACTTAACGCATTATCCAAAGAAAACGGTGATGTTATTTCATGTATTATGAATATTGATAATTATAAGTGTGATGATTCACAATTAGCAACAAACGTAAATATCGAAGATGTTAACACTGTTATGGAGCAGACTGGGTGCACGAACGCCACTGCGGTGAAAGCACTTTCTGCAGAGAATGGTGACGTGATTGCATGTATTATGAATATCGATAAGTATACATGTGAAGATGCCCCATCAACTACAGTTACCCCGACAAGTGCAGATGTAACCGAAGAGGTCCAGACAATTATGGAGCAAACTGGGTGCAATAAAGCCACTGCAGAAAAGGCACTGCAGAGCGAAGGAGGGGATGTAATCTCGTGCGTTATGAATATTGATAAGTATACAACTCTTCAGACGGAAGAAGATACTCCAAATGTAGTTTCTGAGGAGGTTGACCTTGTTGTGGGCGAACAATAAATCAACACGTATTTAGTAACTAAGTTGTTTGATGAATGTTGTCTATTCTAGAATAAAAAATATTTTATAATTTAAAGTATCGTAATATAGTACATAATGATTACAAAATATTTATCAATAAAAACATTTTTGATA
>OCVQ010000483.1_pt1 | contig 37467 bp, 38 predicted proteins | sample 1539061 | NCBI WGS metagenome assembly OCVQ01 (sample SAMEA3355526, study PRJEB22509) | marine metagenome | biome: marine; feature: river plume; material: water | place: USA | collected 2010-08-08 | depth 0.5 m | reverse complement strand
GGTAACCTTGCCAAATGCCGATTGTTTATCTCTTACGTCACGCCCAATCTGTGGCGAATACCAAAGGAATTTTGGCTGGTCAAGATGATTCGGTGGAACTATCTAAAGATGGTTTCAAACAGTCAAAAGAGCTCGCAAATTACCTTCTAACTTTGAAGGTAAGCCAGGTGTATTGCAGTCCTCTAACTAGATGTATTCAAACAATTACTCCATTCATGAAGGCGAATCCAAAAATTGAGTTTCAAATCGAACCTGAACTGATAGAAATGAATTATGGCGACTGGTCGGGAAAGAAATTACGAACTTTGTCCAAAGATAAACGCTGGAAGAATGTTCAGAACAAACCCTCCACCTTTACATTTCCCCAAGGTGAGAGCTTTAAGCAGATGAGGCGACGAGTTGAAGGTCTAATTAGGGATTTATCAGCGCAGAAAGGTCCAATTCTCCTTGTTACCCATGGAGACATTATCAAAATGATTTTGGCGGCTTCGTTAGGTCTACCGATTGATAAATTCCAAAGTTTTGTAGCCGAACCGGCGTCAATCTCTACAATTAGCATAGGTAAATCGTCGAATTCGATAATTCAAAGTAATTATAAAATTAAGAGCTCAAATATGAGTGATTTTAAATCCAATGTTCTAGGTGGTGGAAATCTTCTAGGCAAACCTATTAGATGGTGGAACAAGTAATGCCAAGGATTATTTACAGGCATCAACCAGCTAATCGATTTATTGTTAGTGCAATTGGTGAACCTGGGCAGCGTGAATTCTTTATGCAAGTTAAATCTGAGGGAAACTTAAACACGGTTGCGATTGATAAAGGTCAAGTAATCGCACTTGCAGAGCGGTTTGAAGAATTAATCCGCGAATTACGTCGCGGAAAGCTTGCTAGTCCAGAGGAATTGACCGCACCAGCTGTGCAAGATGATGCGCCTTTAGAATTACCAATCGAATCTGACTTCACAGTTGGGGTCATTAGCATTACTTGGGAGAATGAGTACGTGGTTGTAAATATGCAGGCTGCCTCTCAAGATGATGAGTTGCTAATTGATGATATAGATTTTGGGCCAGACTTGATTGTGGCGAATTTGAAAATCAATCAAATTAAGGGCTTTTGTGACCGAGCGAATCTTGTCGTAAATGCTGGACGACCTGCATGCCCATTTTGCGCACTACCGGTGGACCCATTAGGTCATTTATGTCCGAGAGCTAATGGATACCGACGTTGAACAAAACACTTGAGGCAATAAAGAGCGCAAACTTGAAAGTAATCGGTCGATTAGTTGATGCATCAAATGCAACTTTGCAGGCCACATTAGAAAATACTGATCCGGTAATTAAAGTTATTTATAAGCCAGTTCTTGGCGAACGTCCGTTGTGGGATTTTGCTGATGGTAATTTAGCAAACCGGGAATACGCTGCTTTCTTATTGAGTGAATTGGCCGATTTTGATTTAGTTCCAACTACGGTTTTGCGAGAAGGGCCATTTGGTTTTGGAATGGTGCAAGAATGGGTAGAAATAGATGAAAATGTAGATGTTGTTGATTTTGGTCAAAGCAGTGATCCGCAACTTCGAAAACTAGCTTTATTTGACACCATTATTAATAATACAGATCGTAAATTCGGACATTTGTTGGTCGATAGTGTTGGGAAACTAAGAGGGTGTGACCACGGAGTATGTTTTCATCAAGAAAATAAATTGCGAACTGTTTTGTGGCAATTCGCTGGAGATAATTTTATTCCAGAGGAGATTGAATTATTGAATAGGGTCGATAATTTAGATTTAAGCTCTGCTTTAGAAGATTTGCTGACTGCTGCTGAAATATCTGCAATACATCTACGGATTTCAGATTTACTTGCAGCCGGACATTTTCCTTTTCCAAGTGATCAATGGCCGGCCATTCCATGGCCGCCGGTTTAGAGGGGATTCTAGAATATGAATAGTTGGCCAAAACCATTTGTTCCTCCATTGATCAATCATCATTTCCCATCTCTAAAACTCAAGGATTCATCTGCAGGTTTTGTACATTTTGAAAAATCAAAGGATTTTCGGATGTATGTATGTGGGATTACCCCATATGACGCTACCCATTTGGGACATGCTGCTACATATTTGGCCTTTGATCTTATTCATAGGTTTCAATTTTTGTCAGGAGAAAATGTTGAATTCGTTGAGAACATCACCGATATCGATGATCCACTTTTAGAAAGGGCCAATCGCGATCAAGTAAATTGGTCTGACTTGGCTGATGCGCAAATTGATCTCTTTAAGTCTGATATGTCTGCGTTACGAATCATTCCACCGCAACATTTTATCAAAGTAACTGAATCGCTACCGATTATTGAAGATTTCATAAAGCGTCTAGAAAAAAATGGATATTTATATGAGATTGCAGGTGACTACTATTTCGCTGTTGAACATTTTCTCACCGATCTACCTATCCCAATAGATGAAGCGATTAAAATTTTTTCTGAGCGTGGGGGAGATCCACAAAGAGTTGGTAAGAAACATAAATTAGATCCACTCGTTTGGAGCGCGCATGTGGGGCAGGAACCGGGCTGGGAAAGCAGTTTTGGATTTGGCAGACCCGGTTGGCATGTGGAGTGCACCGCAATTGCCTGTCATTATCTAGATGGCAATAAAAATGATCCGATAGTTTCAATGCAAGGTGGAGGTTCTGATTTGATATTTCCACATCATTTTATGAGCGCTCAAATTATTCAGGCAGCTTATGGACGTAAATTCTCTGAAAGTTTTGTTCATGCAGCAATGATCTCCTTAGATGGTGAAAAAATGAGTAAGTCGAAAGGAAATTTAGTTTTTGTATCTAAATTACTTGAATCAGGTGTTGATCCTATGATTCTAAGATGGGCCCTACTGCGCGGACATTATCAACAAGATCGTGCATGGAGTATGGAACTTCTGGATAAATCTATTATGGAAGTTAATTTAGTTAGATCTGCTTTGGCGCAAAGTGAAGTATCTGAAACTAATGATGTGATTGATTCCTTGATTCAAGACATATCAAATAATCTCGATACACCATCTGCTCTAGATCGATTAACTAGTTGGGCAAAATCCTCTCAAAGCAACCCCTCTGTTAATCAAAGTGGATTAATGGCCAGGGCTATTGATTCCTTGTTAGGTTTAGCACTATAAATCAAGCAGTTGCCTGTCTTATCTAAGGTAAACTTATTGGAATGAACTCATTACGCGCCGCTTTATCTGAACGCGTAGTTATTGCCGATGGTGCGATGGGTACCATGTTACAAGCCCGAAATCCATCACTTGAAGATTTTCAAAACCATGAGGGTTGCAATGAAATTTTAAATGTAACAAGGCCCGATATCGTGAAAGAAGTGCACGCGGAGTATTTAGAGGCTGGTGTTGATGCGATCGAGACCAATACATTCGGAGCCAACTTTGCAAACTTAGCTGAGTACGGAATTGAAGATCGGATATATGAGTTAGCGTTTTCGGGCGCACAAATAGCCCGTGAGATTGCTGATCAATATTCAACACATGATCGTCCTCGTTGGGTGCTCGGTTCTTTAGGACCAGGCACAAAATTACCAACACTAGGTCATACAACATACGAAAAATTAAAAGAGGCTTATGCCATCGCATCCGATGGATTAATTGCCGGCGGATCAGATGCTTTACTTGTGGAAACAACGCAAGACCTTCTCCAGGCTAAAGCTGCTGTTAATGGTGCGCGGGATGCTATCTCGCGTTCGAAGAAAGATATCGTTTTAATCGCGCAAGTTACTGTGGAAACCACTGGGACCATGTTGATGGGATCAGAGATTGGCGCTGCGTTAAATGCATTAGAGCCAATTGGAATTGATCTAATTGGTTTAAATTGCGCAACTGGTCCTGCTGAAATGAGTGAGCATTTACGAGTTTTAAGTAAAGGTGCCACTGTAGGAATATCTGTAATGCCCAATGCAGGATTACCAGTTTTAAGTGATGGCGGAGCACACTATCCATTAGCGCCACTTGAATTGGCTGCTGCGTTAAAGACCTTTGTAAAAGATTACAAAGTAAATTTAGTTGGCGGCTGTTGTGGCACTACTCCAGCACATATGAAAGAAGTAGTTCTAGCTTTAAGAAATACTAAAGTTTTAGATAGGGAAGTTGTCCGCGAAAGTGGTGCATCTTCTCTTTATCAATTCGCACCTTTTAGACAACAAAACACTTATCTATCAATAGGTGAAAGAACTAATGCCAATGGCTCCAGGGCTTTTCGTGATGCGTTATTAGCCGAGGACTGGCAAACCTGTGTTGAGATTGCTAGAGATCAAATTCGCGATGGCGCACACATGTTGGATTTGTCGGTTGATTATGTTGGAAGAGATGGCGTATCTGATATGAAAGAGCTGGCATTTAGATTTGCCACTTCATCAACTTTGCCCATTGTTCTGGATTCAACTGAACCTGCAGTGCTTGAGGCTGGATTGAAGCAACTTGGTGGTAGATCTGTCATTAATTCTGTTAATTATGAAGATGGTGACGGACCCACTTCGCGATTTGCCAGAATTATGCCGTTAGTAGTCGAACATGGCGCAGCGGTAATTGCTTTAACTATTGATGAGGAAGGTCAAGCGCGGGATTCGCAATGGAAGTTAAAAGTTGCCAAGCGATTGATAACAGATTTAACAACGAATTGGGGAATGAAAGTTGAAGACATTTTGATCGATTGCTTAACTTTTCCAATTGCTACTGGTCAAGAAGAAACCAGGCGAGATGGAATTGAAACCATTAATGCAATCAAAGCTTTGAAAACAGAGTATCCGCAAGTTCAAACAACTCTGGGTGTAAGTAACGTGTCTTTTGGGCTAAATCCAGCCGCTCGAATCGTTCTAAATTCGGTGTTTTTATCCGAAGCGGTAAAAAATGGATTGGATTCGGCAATTGTCCATCCATCAAAGATTACCCCGATCAATCGAATTCCTAGCGAGCAATTAGATGTTGCGTTAGATCTGGTTTACGATCGGCGCAAATTCGATGCTGATGGAAATGTTTCCTATGATCCACTTACCAAATTTTTAGAGCTTTTCGAAAATGTTAAGGTAACAACTACTAAAGAAAGTCGTGCGGCAGAGTTGGCAGCACTTCCTTTAGATGAGCGTTTACAACGTCGAATCATCGATGGAGAAAAAGTTGGTTTGAATGAAGACTTAAAAACCGCCTTAGATTCAGGTATGCCGGCTCTAGCAATTATTAATGAGCATCTTCTATCGGGAATGAAGGTTGTTGGGGAGCTATTTGGAAAAGGTGAGATGCAATTACCGTTCGTACTTCAATCAGCTGAAGTAATGAAAAGTGCAGTTGCCTATCTTGAGCCTTTCATCGAAAAGACTGATGATGAAGGTCGTGGAAAAATTTTACTAGCGACAGTTAAGGGAGATGTACACGATATTGGCAAGAATTTGGTTGACATCATTTTATCTAACAATGGCTATGAAACAGTCAATATTGGAATAAAACAAACTGTTAATCAGATTATTGATGCTGCTAATGAGAACAATGTTGATGTGATTGGCATGTCAGGACTTCTTGTTAAATCAACTGTAATTATGAAAGAAAATTTACAAGAGTTGGATTCAAGGGGTTTGGGCAAAAAGTGGCCAGTAGTTTTAGGCGGAGCAGCTTTAACGCGTTCATTTGTTGAGCAGGATTTAAGCGAACAATTCTCTGGCACTGTTCGTTATGCAAAAGATGCTTTCGAAGGTTTAAAACTAATGGATACATTGATGGGGATTAAAAGAGGAGTTCCTGGTGTTGAACTACCTGCATTAAAGCAACGCAGAACTCCTAGAAACTCAAACGTTTCATCCCTGGTGATTGACACGCATCGAAGCGATGTGGCAAGTGATAATCCGGTACCAGTTGCGCCCTTCTTTGGCTCCCGTGTAGTTAAAGGTGTTGCCCTTGCAGATTATGTTGGAATGTTAGATGAGCGAGCTTTATTTCTTGGTCAGTGGGGATTAAAAGGAAAAGATTTTGAAACTATGGCAACCGAGCAAGGACGACCACAATTGCGGTCTTTACTAAACGATGTGCAATCCAAAGGTTGGCTAAATGCTGCCGTAGTTTATGGATATTTTCCGTGCGTCAGCGAGGGCAACGATCTAATAATTCTTAATCATGAAGGTTCTTCAAAAGGTGAAGAACGATTGAGATTCTCATTCCCACGACAGAGCAGGGATCGCAGATTATGTTTGGCTGATTTCTTTAAGAGTAAAGATAGTGGTGAAACAGATGTTGTTAGTTTCCAAGTAATTACTATGGGTCAATCAATTAGTGATGCGATAACCAAACTATTTCAAGCAAATCTTTATCGCGAGTACTTAGAGTTACATGGTTTATCAGTTCAATTAACAGAATCTTTGACCGAGCATTGGCATGCTCGTACTCGTGAAGAATTGAAGATTGATGGATCTGATTCAAGGATTTTGAAGGATATTTTTGATCAAGGTTATCAAGGGTCACGGTATTCATTCGGTTATCCAGCTTGTCCAGATTTAGAGCAACAAGTTCAAATTTGTGAATTGCTCCAGCCAGATCGTATCGGGGTGGAACTGTCTGAAGAGTTCCAACTTCATCCTGAGCAGTCAACTTCTTCCATAGTTCTTCATCATCCAGAAGCTAAGTATTTCAACGCATCATGAGTGCAATTCTTTTTGATATGGATGGAACTCTTATTGATTCTGAACCCTTATGGTTTGCTGCTGAAGTTCAAGTTATGCAAGAACTAGGCGCAGTTTGGGAGCCATCTGATCAAATAAATTGTTTGGGTGGGCCCATGGAGCGCACTGAACGTTACATGCAAGAACGAACGGGAAATATAAAACCATTTGGATATTTCAGTGAGCGACTAGATCTAGTTATGGAACAAAAATTAGTCAACGAGTTGACCTTCATGCCTAATGCCTTGGAATTAACTTCAGAATGCATTTCAGTCGGAATCCCGCTGGCATTGGTAACTGCTAGCACAGGACGACAAATGCGATCAGTTTTAACAAGATTTCCAAGCAATACATTCCAAGCCACTATCTCTAGAGATGATGTTACGAACTCAAAACCATTTCCAGATCCATATTTACTTGCAGCAAAAACAATAGGAGTTGATATAACTAAATGTTTAGTTTTTGAAGATTCCTTGACTGGTGTTGAGTCTGGCTTAAGAGCAGGTGCTCAGGTAATCGGTATTCCCCATTTAGTTGAAATGAAGCCGCACTCAAATTTGCGATTGATCGATTCATTGGCTGAAATAAATTTAGAGCAAATTCTGAACTGGTACCCATTTTTAAGTAGTAAGGTAAGAAGCAAATGATTGATAGAAGTTTTAAATACGGCGATCGAGTTCAATTAACTGACGCTAAAGGCAAGTTATATTCAATTACATTGGCCCAAGGATCGGAATGGCATACCCACAAAGGAATGCTCAAACACGATGAAATTGTTGGATTACCAGAGGGATCAATAGTTGCAACAAATCAAGATTTGAAATTCCAAGCTTTTAGACCTTTGCTTGCTGATTATGTTTTATCCATGCCAAGGGGAGCAACAATTGTCTACCCTAAGGATGCTGCAATGATTCTTGGTGTTGCGGATATAAAGCCAGGTATTAGAGTTCTAGAAGCTGGGGTGGGATCAGGAGCGCTAAGTATTTCGCTGTTACGTGCAATTGGAGAAGAGGGAGTATTGCATTCAGTTGAAATTAGAGAAGATTTTGCAGAAATCTCAGAAAAGAATGTTTCATCCTACTTTGGTGGCAAACCAACTAATTGGAAACTAACTATCGGAGCTTTACAGGATCAAACTTTTGAGGCTGATTTTGATCGGGTTGTACTTGACATGCTTTCACCTTGGGAGTGCTTAGAAGTTGCTTCCAAAGCTTTAGTTCCGGGGGGAGTGTTTATGGCCTACGTAGCGACAACTACTCAACTTTCTAAAATCGCTGAAGCAATTAAAGATAGCGGTAATTTCACTGAGCCTGAATCATCTGAAACTATTGTGCGGGGTTGGCATCACGAGGGATTAGCAGTACGTCCACAACATAGAATGATCGGTCACACTGGTTTCTTGATTTTTGCCCGTCGAATGGCGCCAGGTGTCCCAGTTTTACAACGTCGTCGCAGACCTTCAAAAGGTTCCTACGGCGTAATTGAGTAAATTAAGAAACAGTTACCAAATCAACAACGAAAATTAAAGTTTCGTTAGGACCAATTGCACCACCGGCGCCTTGAGATCCGTAACCAAGATCTGGAGGTATCACCAGAAGTCTTCGTCCGCCCTCTTTCATACCAGGAATGCCTTGTTGCCAACCCGCAATTACTCCACTTAATGGGAATGTTGCTGTTTGTCCTGAATCCCATGAGGATTCAACTAAAGTTCCAGAACTCCAAGCCATTAATGTGTAATGAACCTCTAGGACAGAGGTTGTGATTGCTTCTTTGCCACTACCTTCGAAAATATCTTTAGATTGCAGAGTTGAAGGGGGATTGCCAACTGGAGCGGAGATGGTTGGCTTTGAACCTTTGCTGCCGCCAACTTCAGGGAAAGATCCTGAAGAGGATGAATTTTGATTTACCATGGGATCAACGCCTCCGTCGGTTGTACAGGCTGTTAGAAGTAACATCGATAGTGAAACAAGAACAAATTTCTTGGAATTTTGCATACCGAATCTTAGCAAACCTTTTTGAACTCGCTAGCCTAAGTCCGTGAGCGATCAAAAAACTGAGAGATTAATCAATTTAACCCTAGCTTTACTTTCTTCCAAACGGTACCTAACAAAGTCAGAAATCTTTAAGGTAGTAGCCGGCTATTCCGGATCACCTGAAACTATGGAACGGATGTTTGAACGCGATAAAGATGATCTGAGGAATTTAGGCATTCGTATTGAAGTTCGTGGCCTGGACCCACTTTTCGAAGATGATCAAGGATATTTAATTGATAGTGATACTCATCAGATCAGCCCTGATAATTTCTCCAAGGAAGATATATTGCTGTTAACGATGGCTGCCAATTTATGGCATGGGTCAGCACTCCAGCAAGATTCAAAAGCAGCCCTACTAAAGATTCAATCTTTGGATGGCTTGGTAGCGACTAACACGGTTACATCACCAGTGGTGGAAGATAATGAAGATTCAAAGAAACTTCTGTTGATATTTGATGCCGTTGAGCGTGCCATTAGTTTGGAATTTGAATACAAGGGAACAATTCGTCAAGTTAAACCATACGGAATATATACAAGAAGGGGATTCTGGTATTTAGCAGCGCAGGAGAAAGAGGTTGTAAAATCTTTTAAAGTAGTTCGAATCGGACAGCAGATTAAGGCAATAAGTAAGGCACACGGTTTTGTTAAATCACCCGAATTCAAACTTCCAACGTTTATTGGCGATATGAATGCTCCATCAACATCTAAGGCAGAGATTAGAATTCGAAAGAATCAAGCACTTGCTTTAAGAAAAAGATATGAGGTTATTGAAGTTGATGCAGAGTGGGATAAGGTTTTCATAGATTATAACTTTGAAGAAGATTTGATTGAATCCTTGCTTTGGTATGGATCTAACCTGGTTGTTATATCTCCGAAAACCATTCGAGACCAAATCATCACCCGAGTTAAAGGATTAGTGCATGTCTGATACTGCTGCAGTTAGAGCTCTTAGAACTATGGATTTAATTCCTTATATTCTAGAACATCCAGGAATTTCAATAAATCAGCTATCTAAAAACTTCGCCGTTACGGAGAAGGAAATTGAGAAGGATCTTCAATTAGCATTTATGTGTGGATTGCCTGGCTATACGCCTTATGAATTAATCGATTTAACATACGAAGATGGAGTGGTTTCAATAATTGATCCCCAGGTACTGAACAAACCAAGAAGTTTCTCTAGTAACGAAAGAGTAGTTATTGCGCTGGGGCTGGAAATATTGAAAAATATAAATTCGTCAAATGACGATAATTTGAAGAAAATAGAGAATCTGAGCAAAAAGTTTTTGGATGAAGAATCTGGTGATTCAGTCATGATTGTTGAGCAGAATATAACGTTTCCGTTTCTTAACATAATTAATCAAGCAGTTTTTGAAACGCGAGTTATTGTTTTCGATTATCAGTCTATTTCTAAAGATGTGCTATCCAATCGCAAAGTGGCTCCTTATAAATTGTTTTTGCAGAATGGGAACCTCTATTTGTCAGGTTATGATTATCATGCGCAATCAGATCGAATATTTAAAGCCGATCAAATCGTAAACTGCGCGATAGGAGGCCAAGCCAATCTAGGGCAGGCTAATTCTCCGCAAAAAGAAGAAACTGTTGAATTAATTGTCGATCTGAAAGCCGTGAATTTCATTGAAAGAAATTCCACAATAATTATTGATCAAAAAATGCGTAATGGTCAACTGCATGTAAAACTTAAGGTCAGTAATTTCGATTGGCTTAAGAGAGCTATTCTCAGCAATGCCCCTTCAATTAAAGTCATTTCACCGCAATCTTTGGCTTCCGAGGTTGAGCAAATGGCATCTGACTTGATTTCTGCTTATTCTGGCCTGAGTTAAAATGTGGGGTAGTATGCGCTTATGAATTCACTTAAACCATGGCATCTATTAGTTTTGGCAGTTGTTTTTCTGATTCTGTTTGGTTCAAAACGTTTGCCAGATTCTGCTCGCTCACTTGGTAGATCTCTTCGTATTTTCAAGAGCGAGGTTCAAGAGATGAACAAGGATGATGCTAAAGAGGATAAAAAAACAGATCCAAGTTCTGAAAAGTAAGTTTCGTGAGTAAGCAGCGTGGCGGCAAAATGCCACTGCTAGATCATCTTCGTGAGTTTCGTAACCGTTTAATGAAAGCTTTACTAGGAATCGTTTTAGCCGCAATTGTTGGTTGGTATTTTTATCAATCCATAATCCGATTACTCACATTACCTTTTTGCGATTTAGGCACCAATAGTGCTCCAACCGATGGTAAATGTGGTGATTTGTATGTGAATGGAATTCTTGGACCATTTAATTTACAAGTTAAAATCTCTTTGCTTACTGGTGTGATTTTTGCAGCTCCGATTTGGATTTATCAACTATGGTCGTTTATCACGCCAGCATTGCATCGAAAAGAAAAAAGAAACGCAATAATTTTTTCAATTATAGCTACACCTTTGTTTGGTACTGGAGCGATGTTGGCATACTTAATATTGCCTCATGCAGTTGATGTTCTTCTGGGTTTCACGCCTGACAATTTGGGTAATCTTGTGAGATTTGATGAATATCTTGATTTCGTACTTCGTTTAATACTTATCTTTGGTATTGCTTTTGTTCTACCACTGTTTCTCGTGGCTTTAAATTTGCTGGGATTATTATCTGGCAAATCTATTCTAAAACCCTGGCGTACTGCAGTTTTTCTCTGCTTTGTTTTTACGGCGGCATTTACACCAACTCCTGATCCAATAACTATGACGTTACTAGCAATTCCCTTGTGCCTCATCTATTTTTTAAGTGGATTGTTCGCCTTGTTTGCAGACAGAAGAAAGTCCAAAAAATCAGCGATCAATTCTGATGTTTCTCCAATAGACAAACCAGAATCAATTTAAATGTGGCTGATAGTTGTAAATGAAAAAGCCGGTAAGGGAAAAGCAAATAGTTTATCCGGAAGATTAGAAGCCCTGCTTAAAGACGAGAATTTGTCCTATGAAATCATTAACAAATCGACCGCAGTAGAGACGTATTCTGAATTACACGCGAAAATTGCAACAGGTATGTTTGCGAAGGTTATTGCTGTTGGGGGTGATGGACTGGTTAATTTATGTCTGCAAGAGGTCGCAGAACGAAACATTGCGCTATCAGTTATCCCAGCGGGAACCGGAAATGATTTTGCTAGAGCAGTCGGTGCACATAAAAAATCAGTCACAGAAATTTTCAATACTGTTCGAAATCATGAGCCAACGGGAATCGACTTAGGTTTAGTGACTGGAGAATTCGGAAAGCGTTGGTATGTTCAAGTTCTGAGCACTGGTTTTGATGCTCTAGTTAATGGTTTAGCCAATAGAATTACTTGGCCCAGAGGTCAAATGAAATACACGCTGGCTACAATATTCACTTTAGCTAGATTCAAACCGATCGCGTATGAAGTAACTATTGACGATAAGCAGTTTAATCAAAATTTTATGTTGCTTTCCGTAGCAAATGGCGAAACTTATGGTGGTGGAATGCGAATCTGTCCCAATGCTTCAAATTCAGATGGAATCTTCGATATCTTACTTGTTCATCCGGTTTCAAAATTAGTATTGCTCACTATTTTTCCAAAAGTGTTTACTGGTAAGCACATACCTCATCCAAAAATTGAAATCATTCGTGGTAGAAAAGTTGAAATTTCAGCGAACGCATCTTCTTTCGCTGATGGTGAATTTGTTTCAAAGCTTCCTATTAGAATAGAGAATGTTCAAAATGCACTCAAAACCTGGCTTATGTAATGACTTTATCTCCTGCTGAAAGTTATGCTTTGCACAAATCAAAGGGTAAGTATCCAAAAACCCAAAAATTCGCACAAACCTTCCCATTCGAGTTAGATCCATTCCAAATTGATGCCTGTCATGCATTGGAGAATGGGAAAGGGGTTCTAGTTGCTGCGCCCACTGGGGCCGGCAAAACAATCATTGGTGAATTTGCGGTTGATCTAGTCATTAACTCAGGTGGAAAATGTTTTTATACAACACCAATTAAAGCCCTAAGTAATCAGAAATTCACCGAACTATGCGCAAAGTATGGTGAATCGAAAATTGGTTTATTAACTGGTGACACTTCAATAAATTCTGAGGCTCAGATTGTGATCATGACTACTGAAGTTTTGAGAAATATGATCTATTCCAACTCTAAAACCATAGATGAACTTAAATATGTTGTGATGGATGAGGTGCATTATCTTGCAGATAAGTTCAGGGGAGCGGTTTGGGAAGAAATACTTATCCATTTATCCGATGCAGTTCAGATAATTTCCTTGTCTGCAACGGTGTCTAATGCTGAAGAGTTTGGTGAGTGGCTGCAAACAGTTCGTGGTGAAACTGAGATAATTGTTAGCGAAATACGACCTGTCCCACTTTATCAACACGTTTTATTCGGCAATCGTTTGCTAGACCTGTTTGGTGAGAATCAGAAACTTAATCCCGAGTTGACCAGGCTAGAGCGAGATTCTTATCGACAAGTACGTGGTAATTGGCGAGATAAACCTAAAGGACCTAAACCCTTAATGCGCTCAGAAGTTATTGAGAAGTTAGATCGAGAAGGATTACTGCCAGCAATCACCTTCATTTTCTCTAGAAACAATTGTGATGCAGCAGTTCGTCAATGCTTGGCTGCTGGAATAAAACTAACCAATACAGATGAACGAAAGATTATCCGAAGCGTTATTTCTAAGAATATGAAAAATCTAGCCGAAGAAGATTTAGTTGTACTGGGGTACTACGAGTGGGCCGATGCTTTAGAACGTGGGATAGCTGCGCATCATGCTGGATTATTACCAGCTTTCAAAGTTACAGTTGAGGAGTTGTTTCAGCAAGGATTAGTTAAAGCTGTTTTTGCAACAGAAACATTAGCGTTAGGTATTAACATGCCAGCGCGAACGGTTGTGCTTGAAAAACTTAGTAAATGGAATGGTGAAGGTCATGTGGCCATTTCTCCAGGTGAATACACTCAGTTAACTGGCAGAGCGGGCCGTCGTGGAATAGATATTGAAGGCAATGCAGTGATACTTTGGAATAACGATTTAGATTCAACTTCGGTTGGAGGTTTGGCATCCACTCGAACATATCCGCTCAAAAGCTCGTTCAAACCAACGTATAACATGAGCATTAACCTAATCTCGCAATTTGGTTCAAGTCGTGCCAGAACTTCACTTGAATCTTCATTAGCTCAATTTCAAGCAGATAAAGCAGTAGTTGGATTGGCTAAGCAAATTCGAAAGAATGAAATTGCACGTGATGATTTGTTTGCTCAGTCTAAATGCGATCAAGGAGACTTTGTTGAGTACTCAAGCATGCGAGCGGGAATTAAGAAGTTAGAAACAGATAGCAAACGGAGTAAGAGAAAACGCCATGAAATTGAGGAAGAAATAGGCAGTATTCGTAAACGTATGAAGAATCATGCGTGCCATGGCTGTCCAGATCGTGAAAATCATTCAAGAATTGCTGAACGGGCACAACGATTACAAAGGGAAATTGATGGATTACAAGAACGCATTAACTCTCGAACAAATGTAATTGCTAAACGCTTCGATCGAATTAAAGTTATTTTGGACAAATTTGGCTATATAAACAACGATGCAATTGCTCAATCAGGGAAAATGTTGGCAAAAATATACGGAGAAACTGATCTTTTGATAGCCGAGTCTATTCAGGCTGGAGTTTTCAATCAATTGTCCGCAACAGATTTAGTAGCAGTAATATCAAGTTGTATTTATGAATCAAGAAATGAAGAAGCGGCCAAGGTACCCCGTGGGGAAGTTCAGAATGCACTGGCTGTTATTTCTAAAATTTACGGCAAAATACATGAAGCAGAAAGTGATTTGAATCTAGAGCCCATGCGTGCGCCTGATTTTGGTTTTTGTTGGGCATCACATAAATGGGCGAGCGGTCATTCGTTAACTTCAATCTTAAAAGGAAGTGATCTGACCGTCGGAGACTTCGTTCGCTCAATGAAGCAAATCATTGACCTGCTTAGACAGTTGCGAGCAGCAGCACCAGATCTGCAGGTTGTTATAGATCAGGCGTTAGGCAAAATTGATCGTGGTGTAATCGCTTATGCCGGAGCAGCCGTATGACCTTAATGCTTTTAGATAGTGCCTCTCTTTGGTATCGAGCATATTTTGGAATGCCAGACACCTTGGTATCACCAACTGGAATGCCTGTAAATGCTATTCGTGGATATTTAGATATGACATCTCGATTATTAGTTAAGTATCAACCGAACCGATTAGTTGCCTGCTTAGAAGGAGATTGGCGGCCATCTTGGCGTGTGGATTTATTTCCTGATTATAAATTGAATCGTCTTGATGAAACTGGAGCTGAAGAGGAGCCAGATACCTTAGGTCCCCAGATTCCAGTTTTATTGGATGTTTTAGATGCCCTTGGAATTCCAATGGTTGGAGTGGACGATTATGAAGCTGATGATTTAATGGCAACTTTCAGCGTTAAACAAAATGGTCCAATCCGAATTGTGACAGGTGACCGTGATTTATTTCAATTAGTTGACGATAATCGCGATGTTAAAGTGGTTTATTTGGCCAAAGGAATTTCAAATCATGATTTAGTTGACTTAAGTTGGATTGAAGACAAATATGAAATTCCAGGGGACAGATATTCGCTATTTGCAATGATCCGAGGTGATTCTTCGGATGGTCTGCCTGGAATTCGCGGCATCGGTGAAAAAGGTGCTGCAACAATTGCTAATCAATTTAAATCTTTGCCAGAGGTTATGACAGCTGCTCAATCTGGTGACGAACGATTGACCCCAAACCTTCGCAAGAAATTGTTGGAAAGTTCAGATTATGCACTCATCGCTCCAAAACTGGTCGGTTGCGCACTTGATGTGGCAATACCTGAAATGAGCATTGAACTTCCTATCAAACCCAAATCCCTTGCCAAAATTACGAGATTGAAAGAAGAGTTTGGATTAGGTGCCAGTATTGATCGAATCATGGCTGCTTTGGGTTGGATATAAATGAAATTTATTGCTGCGTTAGTTTTTGGCGCTATTTCTTCATTCTCATTTGAGCCGTTTGGTTTCTGGCCTTTAGCATTTGTTGGACTTGCTGCTTGGTTTTCCCTTTTAACGCAAAGTCGTTTAAAGGAGCGCATTTTAATTTCATATCTATTTGGGGTTTCTTTACTGCTGCTAAACCAACATTGGACTGGCATATATGTGGGAAATACTCCCTGGTTGATCTTATGTTTCTCGCAGGCAATAATTTTTACAGTTCCCGCTTTCTTCGTTAATAAGGGTTCTAAACACAACAATTATTTGTTCGCTTTGTCTTATGTTCTAACCGAATTACTTTTACGAACTGTTCCGTTTACTGGTTTCGGATGGACACGTTTGAGCTTCACTCAGGTTGACTCTCCACTTGCTAGCTCGTATCCAATAGGCGGAGTTGCTTTAGTTGCGTTATTCCTTGCATTGATAAGTAGCGCACGAAAAATTCGATCCCTCGTCGTCGCTCTAGTGCTTGCCGGCATATGTTGGTTTATCCCAACAAACATTCAGACTGAGAGACCAATTTCAATAGCGTTGGTTCAAGGGGGAGTGGTTAATCTTGGGTTGGAATTCAATAGTAAACCGCAAGAAGTATTCAAGCGTCATCTTGATCAATCACTTTCATCACTAAAACAAAACGAAGTGGATCTAGTTATATGGCCAGAAAATTCAGTAGATGTTGATGTGAATACAAGCCCGACAGTTAATGATTCAATTGAGAGCCTATCCTTATCATTAAATACGCCCGTGTTGATTGGGGCAGTGACAAAATCTGCAGAAGGTCCAAGGAATCAATCAATTCTATATAACTCAAAAAAAGGACAGACCTATACCAAACGTTACCTAACCCCTTTTGGTGAATACCTGCCGATGAGATCTATTGCGGAAAAAGTTTCAAAGTATTCAAATCAGATAACAGATTTTAAAGCTGGGGATGAGAATGTAGTTTTTGATGTAAACAAAATTAGGTTTAATACTTTAATTTGTTATGAATTAATCGACGACAGTTTTGTTCCAGAGGCTATAAATGATTTTCTGGTGGTTCAAACAAACAATGCCACTTTTGGTGATACCAACCAGCTTGATCAACAGATTAATATCGCCAGGGTAAGGGCCTTGGAATCTGGTAGGGGCATTGCTTATGTATCAACTACCGGTACCACTGCCTTCATAACATCAAACGGAAAGATTGATAGCAGTTTAGAAAAATTCAAACCTGCAACATTAAAGGATCAAATTATTATTAGTCGAGGTCAAACTTACCGTCAATCTTTTGGTCATTTAATAGAACCATTCGCTATGATTGTTTTTGTAGGTTTACTATTATTGAGAGTTAGGGGGAGATCTTGATATCGGTATTAGTAGTTGTTCCAACATATAATGAATCTGAGAGCATTAGATCCCTTTTAACGCGCTTAGATGCGGCCAGGAAGTTAATTTCTAGCAGTTTTTCTATTGATATTTTACTTGTTGATGATGATTCACCTGATAAAACGGCGGAAATTGCTAAGTCAATGAACTTGTCGGGTTTTTCTATTCTTAACCGCAAAGTTAAATCTGGCTTGGGTCCAGCGTATTTAGCAGGGTTTAAGCAAGGTTTAACCGGTAGATACCAATATTTTGTTGAGATGGATGCCGATTTAAGTCACCAACCAGAACAATTAGTAGATCTACTCAATGCAGCAGCAGATGACACTCTGGTTATTGGCACAAGATGGATACCGGGTGGTTCAGTAGTTAATTGGCCAATACAGCGAAGATGGATTTCCAAGATGGGAACTGGATATGCAGCATTAGCCTTGAAATTACCTTATAAAGATCTAACATCTGGATACAGGGTAATTCCACGCACTTTCCTGGAAAAACTTAATTTTGAAGAGATTGAAACTAGAGGTTACGGATTTCAAATAGAGATGGCCTTGAAAGCTATTACGGCTGGTTTTAAAATTAAACAGGTGCCGATTACCTTTGTAGAACGTGAGAATGGGTATTCAAAGATGAGCCTTGCAATCATTTGGGAAGCTTGGTCGATGGTCACAATTTGGGCTATTAGACGCTTGTTTAATCGCCGATAATCTACATTATGTAAAGTAATAAAGATCTAGTTAGAAGCCAGCTCCTCGATCGGCAGGCAACTGCACACTAGATTTCGATCCCCGTAGACGCCATCTATGCGCCCGACTGTAGGTAAATACTTACCACTTCTTCCAATTCCAACATTCTCACCATTTGGAAACGCTCCAATTTGACGTGAGTATTTACGATCCCAATCTTGCCTTACAAGATCTCCCATTGTGTGAGGTGCATGGCGCAATGGAGAATCTTCGATAGTAATTTCACCAGATTCAATTTGAGTAATCTCGCCTCTAATACTTTCCATGGCCGCCAAAAACCGATCTAATTCTCTAACATCTTCAGACTCAGTAGGCTCAATCATCATTGTTCCGGCAACTGGGAAACTCACAGTTGGTGCGTGGAAGCCATGATCCATTAAACGCTTCGCTACATCATCTACAGTCACACCAGTTTGCTTCGTTAGTTCTCTCATATCAATGATGCACTCATGTGCAATATGACCATTTTGACCTTTGTATAACACTGGAAAAAGCGGATCGATCTTTTTAGCTAAATAATTGGCAGATAAAATCGCAACCTCTGTTGCTTTAGTTAAACCTGCACCACCCATCATTCGAATATACATCCATGAAATGGGCAGAATTGAGGCCGAACCAAATGGTGCACTAGATACAGGGCCTGGACCAGTGGCAGGGCCAGCGGATTTGTTTGATGGATGGTTGGGTAAAAACGGTGCAAGGTGAGATCGAGCGATCACTGGACCAACTCCTGGTCCCCCACCTCCGTGTGGAATGCAAAAGGTTTTATGTAAATTTAAATGTGAAACATCAGCGCCGAATTTTCCAGGCTTTGCAACACCAACAAGTGCGTTTAGATTTGCGCCATCAACGTATACCTGACCGCCAGCATTATGAATCATCTCGCAGATTTGAGATATTGCTGATTCAAATACACCATGAGTTGACGGATAAGTAACCATCAAAGCGGCCAAAGTTTCTTTGTATTGTTCAATTTTGATTTTTAAATCATCAATACTTACATTTCCGTTTTCATCACAAGCAATCACGATAACCTTCATACCTGCCATTACCGCACTTGCCGCATTTGTGCCATGAGCACTTGATGGAATCAAACAAATATCTCTTGATTGCTCACCTTTGCTATCAAGATAATTTCTAATAGCTAATAACCCAGCAAACTCCCCTTGTGATCCAGCATTTGGTTGCAATGAAACCGCGTCATATCCAGTCACTGAGACCAACCATTTGCTTAACGATTCAATTAATGTTGCATATCCAACAGATTGATCAACTGGCGCAAAAGGATGAATTGAATTAAATGAAGGCCAGGTAATCGGAATCATCTCAGAAGTTGCATTCAATTTCATCGTGCATGAGCCAAGTGGAATCATGGTTCGATCAAGGGCCAAATCACGATCAGAAAGAGTTCTGATGTAGCGAAGCATTGCTGTTTCAGAGTGGTAGGTATTAAAGATTGGATGAGTTAAAAACTCGCTCCCACGATTCAAATTTGAACTGATTTCCTTAATTGGATTCATTTTCGCTTTGAAAAGATTCAACAGGTCATTCAAGTCAGATGAAGAGCTTTGCTCATCAAAGCTGATAGCCAAATGCTCCTGATCAACTAATCTTAAGTTCATCCCCTGGTTAATTGCTGCATCATAAATTTGCTTGGCATCCTTGGTTTTAACCAAAACAGTGTCAAAAATGTCATGACTACTGACTAGATAATTAGATTCTTGTAAAGAATTTCTAAAATCATATGCCATCTTTTGAATGCTAGTTGCAATAGCTTTCAAGCCAGATGGACCATGCCACATTGCATAGAAAGCTGAGATCACTGCGAGTAGAACCTGAGCAGTACAAATATTTGATGTTGCCTTATCACGACGAATATGTTGCTCTCGAGTTTGCAAAGCTAATCTAAATGCTAAATTGCCATGAGAATCTACTGACTGGCCAACTAGTCGACCTGGTAAGGATCTTTCTAATCCATTTCTTACAGCCATAAAACCGGCGTGCGGACCGCCAAATCCAACTGGCACTCCAAAACGCTGAGCCGAACCAATAGCGATATCAGCCCCGCACTCCCCTGGAGATTTAAATAGCGTCAAAGCCAATAGATCGCAATCTACGATTGCCAAGGCATTCTTAGCCTGAATTTTCTCAATTATTGGTTTTATATTCTTAACTTCACCAGTGGAGTTGGGATAAGCAATTAAAGCTGCAAATATCTCAGTTGTAACTTCAGACTTGAAATCACTTTCAATCACGCTAATTTTCAATGGTTTAGCTCTTGTTTCAATAACAGCCTTCACATGTGGATGCAAATTTGAGTCAATTAGAAATGCTGCATCATCACCGCCTTGCCATACACGACGAGCAAGTGTCATAGCTTCTGCTGCGGCAGTTGCCTCATCAAGCATTGAAGCATTAGCAATAGCTAATCCGGTCAGATCTGTTACTGCAGTTTGAAATGCAAATATTGCTTCTAATCTGCCCTGGCTTATTTCAGGTTGATATGGTGTGTAAGCGGTGTACCAACCAGGATTTTCTAATACATTTCTTAGAATTACAGCCGGAGTGATCGTTCCGTAATAACCAGTGCCAATAAAGTTTCGCATAATTCTATTTTGTGATGCGATCTCTTTAATCTCTTCTAGCGCATCAACTTCAGAAATACCCTTAGGTAATGATTTTTCAATCTCGCCTTTAATATGGATATTTGCAGGAACTACTGATTTAACAAATGAATCTAGATCTTTATAGCCAAGTTCAAGAAGCATGGTTTGTATCTGATATTGGTTTGGACCAATATGACGATCAACAAAATCTGATCGATGACTCATCACTCCCCCTTGGCTTTATCTTGCGGGAAGTGATTTTAGTAGTTTTAGGCGCCTTTAAGCTTTCTACGCTGAGCTAATTCATCGTTAGATTCACCACTTACCACGAGAGAACCATCTTCTAAACTCTCACCCTGCAGGTTAGATAGGGAACCTTCAACCTCGCTCCATACTTTTCCGATTGCAATTCCGAATACTCCTTGACCACCTTGCAGTAGATCAACAATTTCATCCGGGCTAGTACATTCATAAATAGAGGCACCATCACTCATAAGTGTGATTGATTCAAGATCTGAAACACCACGTGAGCGCAAATGTTCAACAGCAGTTCTAATGTTTTGCAGAGAAACGCCAGTATCTAATAATCGCTTAACTATTTTTAAAACTAAAATATCGCGGAAACTATAAAGTCTTTGTGAGCCAGAACCAGCTGCTCCTCGAACACCTGGTTCAACTAAACCAGTACGTGCCCAATAATCTAATTGACGATATGAAATGCCGGCAGCAACACATGCAGTTGCGCCTCGGTAGCCGATGTCAGAAGAGAAGTTCATGGGGACTCAATTCTATGGGGAAGGCTCAATTGTAGAAGAGGTGAGCCTGCTCCTACATGATCGACACGGGCAAATTAAACCCTAGGTTTAGGGTTGGACTTATCCGAGGAAATCTTCTGGGTTTATCTGATCTAGGAACTCTTTAAACCGTTCTACCTCATCCTCAGCCTGGTCTGGGATCTCAATTCCGGCATCATTCAATAGTTGCTCACTTGCTAAAATAGGCGCACCCATCCGAAGAGCTAAAGCAATCGCATCACTTGGTCTAGCCGACACATTTGGACCATCTTGGAAATTTAGTTGGGCGTAAAAAATCCCGTCTTTTAGCTCAGTTAAATAAACGGTGTTTAACTTCGCTCCTAATTCACCTAAAACGTCTTTGAAGAGATCATGGGTTAATGGTCTGGGTGGTTTCACATCCTGCTGGGCAAATGCAATTGCTGTTGCTTCAACTGCTCCTAACCAAATTGGTAGGTATCTAGCACCATCAGATTCTTTTAATAAAACAATCGGTTGGTTAGAAGGCATCTCAACTCGAACACCCATAACCTCAACTGGATGGTAATTGCTCATTTTATAAAAAGTTAAATTACTTAGCGCGGTGCAGGCCAGCACGAACCAAAGATGCGTGCAAGCGAATAGAAAGTGATGCTAATTCGCGCTCTACCTCTTCAGCTCTTGCCTTAGCTTCAGATCCTTTTTGCCGAAGCAATGGTGTTGTCACTTGTTCAACTAAACCAATTTCACGATCGGCAGCTGTTTTAAATGCACGAAGGTGGCGGGCTCCAATTCCAAAGGCGGAGATCTCAGCAACTGCTTTGGCTACCGCTAGAGCATCTGAATCGTAATGTCGGCCACGAATTGAAATTAATCCATAGGATTCAATCTCTGATAATTGCTCATCCGTTAGATTTGATGCAGATAACAATTCAGCTCTGGTAAGTCTTAAATCATTATCACTTGCAAATTGATCAGCTGTTAGAACTCCATCATTTGACGCAAGTCTAGGTGAGGCAACTCCCCCAACAACCTTTGCTGGTGTTAAACCCCGATCCATGGCATCTAAATTCTCTTTTATAACCTTTAATGGCAAGTACTGATCTCGTTGAGCCAGTAAAACAAATCTAAGTCGTTCTAGATCATTAGTAGTAAATTTACGGTAGCCACTAGGTGTTCGTTGTGGTTCAATCAAACCTTCAGACTCTAAAAATCTAATCTTTGAAATCGTGATATCTGAAAATTCAGTTCGTAGTCGGGATAACACTTCACCGATGCTTAAGTAAGCTCTTGCTGGAACGCTCATTACTTATCTCCAATAAATAAGGTTAAATGATACTTACCGATCTGTATTTCATCGCCTGCATTTATCTTGGTATCTCGAACGGCTATTGCATTTAGATATGTACCATTTAAACTGCCTAAATCCTTGATGTTATAACCATCCTTTTTAGAGATCATCGCGTGCGAACGTGAAACTGTAATGTCATCTAATTGAATTTCATTTGTAGTATCTCGACCAATTTTTGTTTCAGCTGCATCGAGCAAGAATCTTGCTCCAACACCAGCGCCTTTTAATACCAACAAAATTCCTTCACCCTTAGGAAGATTTGAAACAACATTTTTCTGTTCAATTGTTAACGATTTAAGCAGATCTTCAGATAGCCCAGCCTGCGGTATCGATCTTAATTGACGTAAATTTAAGGTTGAAGTTAGGTCTTTTGGCGGTGTTGCTTTGTCTGCCATATTTCCCCCAAACCGGATTACCGTCAACTAGAGGCTCACAGTATTGGTTTGGTTAAAGGCGGTCAAGCGGTCAAAGCTTGATATTCCTGGGCAGAAAGTAGAACTTCTTGCAAGGAATCGGTGGAAATCTCAATTTCTGCAATCCAACCAGCACCATAGGGGTCAGAGTTAATAATCTCTGGATTACTTTCTAATTTATCATTAACTAAAACCACTTTACCGGTAATCGGAGCATATATTTCTGAGACCGATTTAGTTGACTCCACCTCACCGCACACACTGTTTGCATTGACAGATGCACCATTTTTAGGAAGTTGAATATAAACAATGTCACCTAAAGCTGATTGAGCGTAATCTGTAATCCCAATTCTAAACTTGGTTGCAGAAATCTCTTGAATCCATTCATGCTCTTTGGTGTATTTAAGTTGCGCTGGTATGGATGACATTTGCTTCCTATCTATCTACTGGTCGTTTAATACCTTTAATAAAATACTGAATACCTGTGTAAAAGTACAGGCTGATTCCCCAGATAGCAAAGGCCCAGCCGGCCCTATAACACCAAATTCCAACTAGATCGATATCAGCCAGCAGCAAGAAGGGAAAGGCATATAAGAGATTAAATGTTGCAGCCTTCCCTAGATAAGTTACCTCTAAATATGGGATCCCTCTGAGGCGTTGACTGGCAACAACTAGTAAAAGGATTAAATCTCTAGCAATAATTGAGATAACCAACCACCATGGCAAATAATCTTTAATCGCAAAGGCGATTATTACAGCGCCGATATACAGCCGATCAACTGTTGGATCAAATTTAGCCCCAAAGTCAGAAGTTTGATTTAATGCCCTAGCAATTTTTCCATCTAAATAATCAGTAATCCCGCCAACGGTAATCACTAAAAAACTTGCTACAGGTTGTTCTGCTACTAGGAATAAGTAAAGAAATAGCGGCACACCAAGAGCTCGTAAGAAGGTAAGGGCATTGGGAATATTAAGCATCATCGCGCTCTTTCACCTTAACAGCTACTTCAATGGGAGTACCGTCAAAACCAAAAACCTCCCGTAGCCTGCGTTCGATAAATCTGCGGTAGGCGTTTTCAAGGAATCCATTGGCGAAAACCACAAACTTCGGCGGACAAGTTCCTGCCTGAGTGGCAAACTTAATTTTTGGCTGCTTTCCACCTCGCACTGGTGGTGGATTAGCCGCCACTAACTCCCCTAAGAAAGCATTTAATTTTGCTGTTGGAATTCGCTTCTCCCAGTTAGTTAGCGCAGTTCGCAGTGCTGGGGCCAAACGGTCTCGATGCCAACCAGTTTTCGCCGAAAGATTCACCCTCTGTGCCCACGGATATCGCTCAAGCTGTCTATCGATCTCTCGATCCAATACCAATTGACGTTCTTCATCCACTAAATCCCACTTATTCATAACAATTACCAAAGCTTTACCTGCTTCATCGGCCATTGAAACTATTCGTATGTCTTGCTCAGTTAAAATTTGAGAGGCATCAAATATAACTAATGCAACTTCGGATCGATCTAATGCAATTGCCGTTCGAAGTGAAGCGTAATAATCAGTACCACTTGCTTGATGAGCACGCCGTCTTATTCCAGCCGTATCGATAAATCTCCAAGTTGATCCACCGAAATCAATTAATTCATCAACTGCATCTCGCGTAGTTCCTTCAGCATCATCTACTAAAACTCTGGGTGATCCAGCTAAAACATTCAGCAAACTTGATTTACCAACATTTGGCCGACCAACTAATGCAACTCGTCGATATCCATCATCAACTTGGGCAGTTCCCACTTCTGGTAATTGAGCAATTAGAAGATCTAGTAAATCTCCGCTACCTCTTCCATGCAATGCCGAAACAAACCGAGGCTCACCTAAACCAAGATTCCATAGCGCATAACCATCTGCTTCATCTTCGGCATTATCAATTTTATTTCCAACTAAAATCACTTTCTTCCCACTTTTACGAAGTAAATCAACTAATGATTGATCTTCATCTAAAGCTCCAACCTGAACATCAACTACAAACATAACTAGATCTGCTTCCCTAATTGCAGCTTCTGCCCCAGCTGTAATTTTTTCTGAAATACCTTCAGGCTTTACCTCCCAGCCTCCGGTGTCGATTAAGAAAAACCTGCGACCATTCCATTCCGCTTCATACTTGACACGATCTCTAGTTACCCCAGGGGTGTCCTCCACAATTGCTTCACGGCGACCAATCATTCGATTCACCAATGTAGATTTTCCAACATTTGGCCGACCGATTACAGCAATAGTTGGTAGTCCCAAAAGATTTCGTTGCTTTAACCATTTCCAAACTTGATCTACTACTTCTTGCAGCGACAATCTGGTCGAATCAATAACTGCAGCATCTTCTGCCTGCATTAAGGGGGAAACCGCTCTGGTTGAATCAACCTCATCCCTACTAGCCAAGGACTTTCCCACTTCATTACGGTCAATAGATTCAATCATTTCATTTTCGCGACGTTGGGCTCTGGCATCAATATCAGCATGTAGATAGATCTTTAATTGCGCCTGTGGAGCTACAACTGTCCCGATATCTCGGCCTTCAACAACAATTCCGATTGGCGCATCTGCAATGTATTTTCTTTGAAGTTCTAGCAACACCTTTCTAACCGTAGGCATTGCACTGATTTTGCTAACAAAATCATTTATTCTTTGCAACCTTATTTCCGCGGATACATCCTTATCGTTAACAAATATTTTTGGATCTGCAGGGTTGGTATCAAAAACTATTTCACTTGATTCTAAGTGTTTTACGATTTCATCTTCTGATTCAATCTTCTTTTCAAGCGCTAAATATGTTACCGCTCGATACAAAGCGCCAGTATCAAGATAACTCCAATTAGCACGTAATGCTATTGCTTTGGCAGTTGAGGATTTTCCAGAGCCACTTGGACCATCTATTGCTAATACTAGATTGGGCATGAGGCAAGTCTATCTTTAGTAATTAAAGATATTTATCGATTTTTGGCTGGATGAACCTTAAAACCTAGATTTTCTAAGTGTTTTGAAAGTTTATTGCAATCATCATTTGACAGAGCGAGCGTGATCAAACCTGTTTCTTGTCCAGGAGAATGCTCAATACTTAGATCTTCAATATTGACAGATACTTTGGCGCATTCATTGAATATTCTTGCTAATTCTCCTGGTTTATCATCAATAACTATTGGCAGATATGAATAATCTCTGTGCTTAGCTCCGTGCTTTCCTGGAATCCTATTCTTTCCGCGATTTCCTTTATTTAAGAATTCAATCAATTCATTTGAATTCTTACTAGCAATACTTTGCTTAACATCTTGTAAATGAGCAATCACTAAATCAATTACTGGAGTGATAGATCCATGATTTTCTGTAAATATTTGACTCCATAACAGAGCATCTGCGCTAGCTAATCTCGTCAAATCACGAAGACCCTGGCCTGCTAGATTCAAGTTTTCATTAGACATATTCTCCAATGATCCAGCGATGACCGTGCTTAATATTTGAGGCAAGTGGGATATTTTTGCAACCAGATCATCATGTTCTTTTGAACTTAACCAGTAAAGAGTGCCCCCACACATTTGCACCAAATTCTGAGCAATTTCCTTATTTTTTGCATCACTAAATGAATCAGTAATACCTATCCAAGCCCGACCTTCGAATAGATCTGCACGAGCATTTTCAGCACCATTAATCTCTCGACCTGCCATAGGGTGCAAAGAGATGAAGTTATGGCTATTCGCTGATAATTCTTTAACCTTAAGTAAAAGATCAGACTTAACGCTTGCAAAATCACAAACTATCGATTTTGGATTGTTATTTAATTGTTCAATAACGATCTTGGCATTTGCTGATATAGGAACGGTGATGATTATCAGATCAGGTTCGGCAATTGCTTCACTTTTTACTAAATCCGCTGCTAATTTCATAGCACTGGAGTTAATGTCGATGATCTCAACAAGGGATCCGCTAGCTTTTAAACGTAATCCGACTGAAGTGCCGATTAAACCGGCGCCAACAATACGAACCTTCTTGATCATTGAGCTAAATCTTTGCGTAAAACAGTCGCTCCGCGCAGGTAAATATGCTTTACCTCAGCCAATGGGCGGTCTAATTGCGCGTGCAGCAGGATTCGTACCACCTTCGGCAATGCTTGGGGAACATCGATTTCAACTGAACACAGCAGAGGTACATTCCCTAGACCGATCTTGCGAGCTGCAACAGCTGGGAACTCAGAGGTTAGATCTGGGGTGGCGGTAAAAATTATCGAGATTAGATCTTCAGTCTCCAATTGATTAGAAGTGAGCATCTGGGTAAGCAATTCTGAGACCGCAGAAATCATCTCATCCGGGGTGTCCTGATCTAATTGGATCGCTCCCCTAATACCTCTAATTCGCATCCAGTAATAGTATCGAGAACACTTATCGAGATGATTGATGTTAAAGAGATTTACATAGATGTCGGTTTATTGTTTTACATAGATTGCTCATAACTATTTATCGATAAAAGGGTAATCGAGGATCTCTATGATTGTCGATAAAGCCATATATAGCCATAGAATTGCGCTGCGGTTTATCGATAAATCGTTTCAAGAAATGGTATCAATTATCTACAAATGGATAAACCTCTATCAGGAATAGCGATTTAAGGTTTTATATTTAACAGGTTAAATAGATTTGTTAATTCTTGCGAATTTAAGACCCTATGCCGCCCAGCTTTCATATCTCCGAGTGAGATCGGTCCAAACTCTAATCGGATCAATCGCAGCACTTTCATTCCCAGGCTTTCAATCAACCTGCGGATAATGTGATACCGGCCCTCGTGGATTGTGATCTCTACCCAATGATGATTCTTGCTGACCGCCCGAATATGAACTACCTTCAAAGCTCGAGCTAAACCATCCTCAAGTTTGACGCCTTGGAGCAGTTGATCAGATAGCGCCTTATTAAACTCCCCTTCAATCTCAACCAGGTACTTCTTCTCTAGACCATATGAAGGGTGGGTCGCCCGGTGGGCTAATTCTCCATCATTGGTTAAGAGAATTACACCCTCAGAATCTTTATCTAATCGTCCAACGTGATACAAACGATCTTTTCTATCAGCAAAGTAGTCACCTAAATTAGCCCGGCCTTCTGGGTCTGACATGGTGGAAATAACACCAGTTGGTTTATGAAACGCTAGGTAAGTTTTAGACTTATTTATCTTTAAACTCTCACCATCAACTTTAATGTCATGAATTTCCGGATCGTATTTGCCACCGAGCTCAATTACGGTCTCACCATCAACACTTACTCGACCATCAAGAATTAATTGATCTGCAGCGCGACGACTTGCGATACCAGCATCTGCAATAATTTTATTTAATCGGGTTAAGCCCATGCATTAGTTTAGCGTGCTTGTGTTGAGCGCTGAACCGAAAGAAAAATTAATCAGTTAAAGTTGAAAGCAACTCATCTAAACCATCAATATCGGGCAAGAATGGCGCCAAAGCAGGCAGATCAGAGATGGAATTAAGCCCTAGCTTCTCCAAGAAAAACGAGGTTGTTTGATAGAGAACTGCGCCTGATTCACCCTCTACCCCAGCTTCTTCAACTAAGCCTCGGTTAACCAAAGTTTTCATCACCGCTTCAACATTGACTCCACGAATGGCTGATACCCGCGCCCTGGAGACTGGTTGGCGGTAGGCAATGACAGCTAAGGTTTCCAGTGCTGCCTGCGTTAATCGGGCCTGCTGTCCATCTAAAACAAACTTTTCAACCAATGGCGCCATCTCTGGATGACTGTAATAACGCCAGCCGCCAGATACCTGACGCAATTCAAAACCTCTTTGTTCATTCTCATATTTAGTAGCGAGTGAGGTTAAGGCTGCACTTATCTCCTCCGTTGGGGCTTCTATGATTTGGGCTAAAACAAGCTCAGAAACAGGCTCATCAACCACCATCAAGATCGCTTCAAGACAACGTTGTAGTTCAACTTCAGACATTATCGGCCTCATCTATTGTTTGAACGGGTAAATCGAATTCATCGCTAACTCTAATCTCACCAGAAGCAGTTCCAACCCAGGTTATCTGCAGTTCACCTAAGGAAACCATCTGTTCAAACCTAACAACCCCTTCGCGGTAAAGCTCAAGTAGTGAAAGAAATCGTGCCACAACCACCAAGGTGGATTCAGCATCGGCAATTAAGGCTCTAAAGGTTGCTCTGCCGGCACGCCGCAGGTGTTCAACCACCTTAGTGGCCTGCTCGGCTACGCTAACAAGTGGCTGGTGTAGGTGATCGATGCTAAAGGCTGGGGTTGTTTTCGGGGTTAATACTCGATTAGCAATTGCAGCAAATCGTTGAGCGCCAACACCGATCAAAACTTCAGGAAGCAATTGGGCAAAGTGGGGTTCTAATGCCACTAAACGGGCAAAGGACTTGTCTTCACGTTCAATTCTTTCTGAGAAAATTGCGGCTATTTCTTTAAAGGCTCGATATTGAAGTAATCGGGCAAAGAGAAGATCGCGTGCTTCAAGTAGTGCAAGGTCTGACTCATCATCGACCTCACCGCTAGGTAGTAATTTGGCTGCCTTTAAATCAAGCAAAGTAGCGGCAACTACCAAAAACTCCGTAGTTTTATCTAAATCCCAACCCTGATCAGCGTTCTCTAACTGCTTTATATAGGAGATGAACTCATCAGTGACTGTGCCCAGTGCAACCTCGGTGATATCCATCTTGTGGCGGGAAATAAGTTGAAGCAATAAATCAAAAGGACCGTCAAAATTAGTTAGATGCAAGGAAAAACCAGCTACTCGCCCATCGGTAATTGAGGCAGGTGGGGTCTGGGCTGTGGATAAATTTTCTTGCGACATGCGCACAAGATACTTCACACATCCTTGCCTTTGCACATGCCCCACCGTAGGTTCTGGTCATGGGAAAAAACGCTAGACAGACTTCTCGGTTAAACGCTAAATCGACATTGAAGCCATCTCGTTCTCCAAGAGAAGAGAGTTTGGCAACTACTGCTGATGTTTTGGGCAAAAAACTACTTAACTTTTCAGAGCCATCTAAAACTCCTGAACCAGGAAACGCCAAAGTAATTTCAGTTGTTAATCAAAAAGGTGGAGTTGGAAAAACAACAACCGCAATAAATCTTGGTGCAGCACTTGCTGAGGTTGGTCGACGAGTTCTACTAATCGATTTCGATTCACAAGCTTCTATGACTACCGGTCTTGGTATTAAAGGACCAGCGCTGCGTGAGCAGTATGGATCTATTTGGTATCTGCTAAATGACTCTGAGGCAAAACTAGAAGATTTCATTCTAAAATCATCAGTTGCTGGCCTTGATTTCATTAGGGGCCATGAAGATTTAGCTGCAGCTGAAGCAGCATTTGTTTCTGAGATCGCAAAGGAACATAAATTACGTAAATTACTAGCACCGGTTCTTGATAGGTACGATGTGATTTTGATTGATTGTTCACCTTCTCTTGGCACTTTAACGGTTAATGCATTGACGGCATCAAATGGAGTGATCATTCCGATGGAATGTGAATACTTTGCCGTATTAGGACTTTCATTGGTGAAGAAAACTATTCAAAAAATTAAAGAGAATACAAATCCAGAGTTAGAGATCCTGGGAATTCTTGCCACCATGTTTGAACGTAAAACAAGTCACTCTCGAGAGGTATTGGAGTTAATCGATAAAGAGTTCCCGGATGAGGTTTTTGACACAATAATTTCTCGAACTGTTAGATTCTCAGAGTCAACAGTTGCAGGTGTTCCAGTTACTGCTTATGCCAGCAGCAGCAGTGGTTCGGCCTCCTATCGAAGATTAGCTAGAGAATTAATTGCAAGAGGAGGAGCAAAATGAGTCGTCGCGTGAGTTTGCCTGGAGCAGATGAATTATTTAGAAATACCGCAACATTAAGTGCGGTACCAAGTCAGCGTGAGAACAGTGAAGAGATAACTCAATCACCAGTTGCTGCGCCCACACCAAAGAATTCAGTACGTCAAACGCCAAGAAGAAGAGTTAATGCTTTTGATAGAGCGCCAAGTGGTCGTGAAAAGCATGATGAAAAGATAACTGTCTATCTATCCCCTGATGAACTTTATGATTTAGATCAAGCACGTTTAGCACTTCGTGGTGATTTAGGTCTTGCAGTAGATCGAGGCAGAATTGTTAGAGAATCTCTTTCAATTATTATTGCCGACCTTGAAGCTAAGGGTGATCAAAGTATTATCGCAAGAAGATTACGCGGTCGCTAAAACTACTTACTTCTTGGATGAGCGCTTGCGTAACTTTCACGCAATCGATCAATGGTAATTAACGTATAAATCTGTGTTGTAGTTACTGAGGCATGACCTAGTAATTCCTGCACTACTCGAATATCAGCTCCCCCATCTAATAGATGAGTTGCAAAAGAATGTCGCATTGAATGTGGAGTGACAACCTCTGCCAATCCAGCTCTTGCTGCTCTATTTGCCACAATGCTCCACGCACTTTGCCTAGTCAACCTGCCACCTCTTTGATTTAAAAATAATGCCTTCTGGGTTAATACTTTGCTTAAAGTTGGCCTTGACCTTGTTAAATAATCATTTACTGCCGTCAGCCCAAAACTACCGATAGGCACAACTCTTTCTTTTCCACCCTTGCCTTTAACTCTTATCGTTGTTACCTGAGCATCATCATTCTTAATCGTTGAAATATCAGTTGTATTTAAATTAATAATTTCAGTAACTCTAGCTCCGGTGGCATATAAAAGTTCAAGCAAGGCCCGATCTCGAAGTGAAATCAAATCATCTCCTGAAATCTCCAAAATCCCCATTATCTGCTCAACTGTTAAAGCTTTTGGAAGACGTTTTGGAATCTTTGGAGGATGAAAATTAATGGTTGGGTTTAAATATTGATGCTCCTTGGCGAGGTAGGAGAAATAACTTCGAAGACTAATAACATTTCTTGCAATTGAGGATTCACCGATTTTAAACTCTGTATTAGCGCGCCCGCGAAGCCAGGAGATGTAACCAACCAATTCCTCAGGTGTTACCTGAGAAAGATTAAGTTGGTTTGTCGATAAATAGTGAAAAAATCGCTCTAAATCTCGACGGTATGCAGAGGTGGTATTGCTAGATAATCCCTTTTCGATTGAAAGGTAATTAAAGAAATCAGTTAAATGATCACTTACCATGCTTTGCGATCGCTGCCGCAATCAATCCGGCAAATAAAGGATGTGGTTTGGTTGGTCGGGATAAAAATTCTGGGTGAGCCTGAGTGCCTACATAATATGGATGCGATTCCTTAGGCAATTCAACAAACTCAACTAAATGCTTATCTGGCGATAGGCCTGAAAAAACCAAACCTGTTTTAAGAATCTGATCACGATATTGATTATTAACTTCATATCGATGGCGATGTCTTTCACTTATTTGAGTCTTCCCATAGACGCCAGCAACAACTGAACCTGCAAGCAGGTCTGCTTTATATAGACCAAGGCGCATCGAGCCACCCATTTGTCCGTTACCTGCGACGATATCAACCTGATCACTCATTGTTGAGATAACTGGATTAGTAGTTGATTCATCAAACTCAGCTGAGTTAGCATCTTTTAAACCAGCTAAATTACGTGCAACCTCAATAACCATACATTGCAATCCAAGACATAACCCTAAGGTTGGGATTTTATTTTCGCGGGCATATTTTAAAGCGCCTAATTTTCCTTCAATGCCTCTAACGCCAAATCCCCCTGGAACACATATTGCATCAACATCACCCAAACTTGCAGCCGCCTGTTTATCAGTTGCGCAATCATCACTTGCAACCCATTTAATGTTCACCTTTGCAAAATTGGCAAAACCACCAGCCCGCAACGCCTCAGTCACTGAAAGGTAGGCGTCCGGTAGATCAATGTATTTACCAACTAAGGCAACGCTTACTTGATGTTTAGGATTATGAACTTTGTTCAACAAATCTTCCCATTCACCCCATACAACATCACCACATTTAATTTGAAGACGCTTAACAACATAAGCATCAAGTCCTTCTGAATACAAAACCTTTGGAATGTCATAAATCGATGGTGCGTCAACTGCAGCAACCACGCCTTCAATATCCACATCACACATTAAAGAAATCTTCTTTTTAACCGATTCCGGTATCTGCCGATCACTTCGCAGCACGATCGCATCCGGTGTGATACCTATTGATCTAAGAGCAGTAACACTGTGCTGGGTTGGTTTAGTTTTCAACTCACCGGCTGGCCCCATATAAGGCACCAATGAAACGTGTAAATAGAAAACATTATCTCGGCCCACATCTTGTCTAATCTGCCTGGCAGCTTCTAAAAAGGGTTGGGATTCGATATCACCGACTGTGCCACCAATCTCTGTGATAACCACATCAACTTCAGGTCCAGCCATAGCTTTCATCGCATCTTTAATCTGATTAGTGATGTGAGGAATAACTTGAACCGTTTCACCCAAATACTCACCACGGCGTTCTTTCGCAATTACCTTTGAATAAATCTGGCCCGTGGTTATGTTGGCTGAACCGTGCAAATTTGTATCTAAAAATCGCTCATAATGTCCAATATCTAAATCAGTTTCAGCGCCATCATCGGTGACAAAAACCTCTCCATGCTGGAAAGGATTCATTGTTCCTGGATCCACATTTAAGTAGGGATCAAGCTTTTGCATGGTTACTCGAAGGCCACGGGCACGCAAAAGTCGACCAAGACTAGATGCTGTTAATCCTTTGCCTAAACTTGAGGCGACGCCACCTGTAACAAATATATGTTTACTCACATGATTGGCGGTCATGGAAGACTAGTTTATCATGCATTCTTAACGATAGCCAATAACTCACCCGCATGTTCTTGCGCGGTTTGCGAATCCTCTTGACCACTTAACATTCTGGCAATCTCAATCTTTCGACTATCAGCGCTAACTTCCATCACATCCGATTGTGTAACTAATCCATTCTCACTTTTCTTTACTACTAAATGATTATCAGCCCACGCAGCAACTTGGGCAAGATGGGTAATCACAATAACTTGAGCTGATTTTGAGAGCTTTGCCAAGCGTCTTCCTACCTCAATCGCCGCTTTACCACCAACACCAGCATCAACTTCATCAAATATATATGTGCCTATTGGTTCTGCCTCTGCGATTACTACCTCTAGTGCCAACATCACTCTAGATAATTCACCACCACTTGCAACCTTATTTAAGGCCAGTGGAGTTCCACCTGAATGAGCAGAAAATAAAATAGAAATTTCATCAATACCCGTTGATGTATAAGATTTAGGATTCTTACTATCTGCCACAGTTTGGTCGATTACGAAAGTTGCATTTGGCATTGATAAACTTCTAACTTCATCAGTTACCTGCGTAGAAAGTTTGGCGCCACTATTTTTTCGAGATTTACTAAGCGCCAAACCTTGCTCTTGTAACTCTTTAAAAAGTGTTTCCGCCTCTTTTTCAAGTTCTACTATCCGTTGATCTCCGCCAGATAAGTCAGCTATCCGTTCCTTGGCACTTTTGCCATCTAGTAGTAATTGTTCAAAGGCTGCCTCTTTATCACTTCCTTTGCCATATCTTTTAAGGAGTGAATTTAAGGAGGATTTACGTTCCTGCAACTTTTCAAATCGATTTGGGTCTGCTTCAAGTTGGGCAAGGTAGGAAGTCAGATCACTTGATATATCTTGCAAATTAAGCAAACTCTCGGTGTATCTTTCGGTGATTTGATCTAGTTGCTTATCCTTGCCATTTACCTGGTCTAAACTTTTTCTTATCTGCTGCAGCAAATTGATCGCTGAAAGATCCTCATTTTCAAAGAGGTTTAAGGCGGATGAAACTGCTTGATTTAACACTTCAACTGAACCTAATTTTGCGATCTCATTTTCAATCTCCCCCAATTCACCAGATTTTGGGTTTAACTTTGCAAATTCATCTGCCAATTCAGAAAGTTCTGCAATCTGTCGATCGGCCTGCGAGAGCTGCTCTTTTAAATCACTAATCCTTCGCAACATCAATTGATACTTCTCAAATGTATCTTGATAAGAAGCTAGGTCTAGTCCAGCGAAGCGATCTAACAAATCTCTGGCCACCCCTGCCTTCGTTAATTTAGAAGATGATGATTGCGCGTGAATTTCCACTAATGAGCTAGCAAAGGATGAAACTGCAGCCGCTGATGAAACTACTCCTCCAACTAAAACTCGAGATTTACCTGCAGTACTCACAGTTCGACTTATCACAACACTTTCCTCTTCGACCTCACCACCAGCATCAATAATTTGCGCCGCTAATTCTTTGGGAACTGCAAATTTTCCAGTAACAATTGCTCGCTCTTCACCTTGTCTAACTAAATCAGAATCAGATTTATTACCTAGCACCAAGCCCAAAGCGGTTAGCACCATGGTTTTACCAGCGCCGGTTTCACCAGTTAAAACAGTTAAGCCCGGTTTGAATTCAATATTAGAAGATTCGATTACGCCGAGTGATCTGATTGAAATCTCTTCTAAACTACTTTTACCAACCTTCTTACTGCCCACGCCAACCCTCGACCGGCAATTTAAATTTAGCAACTAAGCGATCAGTAAAGGTGGCCGGCTTGATATGAGCCAATAACACATCCTCTTTATCACTAGTTAATATGACTCGATCATTCTTCTTTAAGGTAATTCTTCGAATACCATCGGCATTTAAATCAGCTGAATCACTACCTAAATCCAAAACAATCTCTGATTTTGGTGAAACTACCATTGGTCTAGAAAATAGCGAGTGAGCCGCTAAGGGCAATAAAACTAAAGCATCTACTTCAGGCCAAACCACTGGTCCGCCAGCTGAATAAGCGTATGCAGTTGAACCAGTTGGTGTTGCGCAAATAACTGAATCACACCACCACCTAGAAAGTGGGCGGTGATCAATTTGTACGAAGGTGTCGATCATCTGATGATCATTTCGTTCCACTAAAACTTCATTTAGCGCCCAACCAGATTGCAACACTTTGCCGTCACGAATTAGTTGATAATTCAAACTCATTCGCTCCTCTATAGAAAAGGTTGAGCTGGCAATTGCTGTAACTATTTCATCAAGTGAGGGCTTTTCAATCTCAGCTAGGAATCCAACATGACCTAAATTGATACCAAGAATTGGCACACCTTTGCCTCGGAAAATCTCAGCAGCCCGCAGCATTGTTCCATCACCACCGAGCACAACCGCTAGATCAATTTTTTGATCACTAAATTCATTGATCGAAAGATCTGGCAGAGTTGAAAAAACTTCTATTTGTTTTGCAGTTAGTAATTTTGCTAAGTCTTTTGCCGTTGTTGCAGCTTCAGGTCGATTAGGATGAATGACTAGCAACACTGATTTAACAATCGCACTCATGCTGGCCCCTTTTCAATCGCAAGATCTAAATCTACTTCTAATAGCCCTTTACCTGCTTTGCTCAACCACAAAAAGTACTCAACATTGCCACTTGGCCCAGGAAGTGGGCTGGCAATGACCCCTAAACAGCCTAAACCGAGTGAAAAAGCGGTATCTGCCACTGCCATCACCGCTTCTTTGCGCAATGCCGCATCCCTGACAACACCACCTGCGCCCAATTTTTCTTTTCCCACTTCAAATTGAGGCTTAACCATAACTAGAAAATCAGCATGATCCTTTGCCACTTGGATTAAGGCAGGTAGGACTAATTTTAAAGATATAAAAGATAAATCAGCTACAACTAAATCAATCTCCTCTGCTACTTGTTCCTTTGTGAGAGAGCGAACATTAACTCGATCTAAAATTTTAACCCGGCTATCACTTTGTAATTGCCATGCCAATTGACCATACCCAACATCAGCAGCAACAACTTTCTTCACCCCACGCTTTAACAGCACATCTGTAAAACCACCTGTTGATGCACCAGCATCTAATGCAACTTTGCCGCTCACGATCAGATTGGAAAAATGATCCAAAGCACCAACCAATTTATGACCTCCGCGAGAAACAAACTCTGCCTGATCATCTTTTAGTGTTATTGAAATCTGAGCATCAACTTGAGATGCCGCTTTGGTGGCTGGAATTCCATTTACTAGAACTTTGCCTGCAGCAATTAATTCAACTGCGCTCTCTCTAGATCGAGCTAGTTCGCGTCTTACCAACTCCGCATCTAGCCGGGTCTTCATTAACTTAGACTCCGTCTAGATTTGTTAACGCTTGTTGTAAATGCTTGTGAATTTTTTCAAACTCGGCGCTATGACTTGCGATTGGTAGATCTTTAACCGATGTAATATCTGATTTAATCTTAGTTAAATCAATATTGACTTGCTCATTCATCCCTTGATCCATAGTGCTAAGGTATCGAAAAGCATTGATTTTGGCTCATTTTTCACTCTTTTTACCCTGGTGGGTTATGAAAAAAAATAAGCCCCACCTGAATTAACAGATGAGGCTTATTATTAAATTGAGTCCGGCGGCGATCTACTCTCCCACAAGGTCCCCCTTGCAGT
>OCVQ010000477.1_pt1 | contig 37736 bp, 28 predicted proteins | sample 1539061 | NCBI WGS metagenome assembly OCVQ01 (sample SAMEA3355526, study PRJEB22509) | marine metagenome | biome: marine; feature: river plume; material: water | place: USA | collected 2010-08-08 | depth 0.5 m | reverse complement strand
TTCGAATCCTTCAGGGCTCACTTAAAGCTTCACAGAAATGTGAGGCTTTTTTGTTGGTTAAAACGTAGGTTTTACAGAGGTTTGCAACAATCCATCCTGTTCTTAAAATCACTTGTCACTTCTGTAAACCTAAGGTTTTATTTTAAATTAGTTTATGATTTTGGCATAGAATTGACACACATTTGACACACATCCGACTTATAAACGTAAAACAAGCAAAAAAAATTACTTAATATTCCATTTCGATAAATTCATTGATCAACCCAATTAATAGAATCTTAATATTTTTATTTCTTCAATGAACCTCATCAGTTATTTAAGGTTAATTATAAAATATTAGAACTACAAACATAGTTTAAAAGTATTGTAAGAAGTTTTATTTATAAATCTTTATTGCTTTCTATATTTTACTTAAAAAATAAGACTTAACACAAGTGATATACTATTACAATTATTATGTAAGTATTTGATGTAGAATGAATATAGTGGAGGTTGTAAGAATTGTGTTAAATGAAATCAATGGTTCTTTCAAAGTAACAACAGTTAACGTCCCTCTACCCATAAGTTAGATTGTTAGGAATTAAAACTAAAATTAAGTGTAATAAAATTAAAGAATTGACACTAACTGAGAAAATATAAATGATGAGTAAAGATTTTTACAAAACTTATATCTTTCCTTTTAGAGGGACATAAAAAATAATAGGCTTATAAATTTTAAGAACAAATACTATGAAAAAAATAATTATATCTCTAAGAAATAATTTAATAATCTTAGTTGGTTTAACATTTGGGGTAGATGTCTTACTCGATGCATTAGATATTCAACCCCCAATTATCTTAGTAATGCTTTGGTCTGGATTTCTTATAATTTTGGCTATTTGGGGCGGAGTTGATTTTGCAAAGCAAAACAAAACAAAAGGAACTCTAGGAATGGGCATGGAAGCATTTATTGAGAACATTAAAAATATGAATAAACTTGAAAAATTCATATACTCAAAAAAATATCTTCCTTCAATATTATATTTTGGTTCTCTTGGGATAGTCATTATTGATATTTATTGTAATGAGTTTACTGACTTTGAATTTGTTCCATCAATTTTGGAAACTCCATTATATTTTTGGTTTTTTTTCATTACCTATTTGGCAGGTAAAAATTTAAAGAAAAACAAACCATAGATTAAGTAAAACCCTAAACCATAGGCAACTCTTCCTCCTTTAATTTGGCTATTTCTATACCACAAGACAGATTAAGTTTATATTTATTATATTTAGTTTACAAACAAGTTAATTATGAAAAAACTAATTCTACTTTCGTTCATTATTCTTTTTTCTGCATACAGCTGCTCGACAACTATTAATAGGCCTTTGTTTGCTAAAAGCGATAATGCAAAGGAATTAATCCTGTCAAAGTATGGTAAACCTTCAAAGGTTGAAAATCAATTAGGAAAAGAAAAATGGACATATAACTATAGTAGTAAGTTTAAGAGTAACAGAACTGTTGTCTTTGATAATTACGGTAAAATCATAACCAACAAGAAACACTATAAGCCTTTTCATATGAGAACAGGACTCAATAAATACGGATATATCTCTGTTGGGATTATACTTTTTTTACGAATAATACTTGGCCCTTTTCCTGCTTTACTTTAAAAAAGTAATACCTAACCTTAGCATATCCTCTTCCTTTAATTCGGCTGTTTCTAACCCTCTTAACTGGGTTAAACTAACATTTCTTATATTTTAAATTCAATATCATACGATGAGAAAAATACTTTTATTACTACTTTTTATTCCACTGCTTTCCTTTTCACAAGAGGCAAAAGAAATTGACAAACAAGATCACTTGATTCTCCCAAAGAAAATTGTTATTCAAGATAATGTAGAGCGTATGATTATAGATTACACGCAGTCTGAGGAATTGGGACTCTTTAAAATGCTTGCACCCTTGGGCTGGACTGAACCGATTATTGAAGCACAATTTGAAATTAGAGGGATCGTATTGAAAGGAGTACTTGGGTTGGAGTTTAAAGAAGGTTTAAAAACCATAGAGAGCGGTAACGGATTTGTCATTCCAAAACACACACGGGTAAGAATTTTTAACGCTGGGCAAGTAGAACTAATCTTGATAGAGGTTTTAAGACCCGCTTATAATAAAGAATTTGTTAAAAAGTTTAGCAGCTTTTAACCATCATTTTCATCCCTTTTTTTACTCCGTGAGTTTTCGGTTTTGGGACTCCTTTGAATTATTTTCTAGTGAATAAAAAAACCCACAACTTTTTAGGTTGTAGGTTAAACTATGAGTATGTTTTATTTTTTCAAAAACTTATTGAAATCTTTTAAGAATTTTTATTTCATAATCTTTTACATCTTCTACAGGTCCTCTCTCTTGTATAAGTTGTATGAATTTAGCATCTTTTTGTAATTTATCATACAGCATCATGTGATCATTTTTATTTTTACCACTCAAGGCAACCCAATGGGAAGCACCATTTGGTCTGCCGATATCATAGGTTCCAAAACCAACAACTCTTCCTGAAAAGTCTTCTTTATATTTTTCAACTATTTTATCGTGACCAGCTTTGAAAAGATTAGGGTCGTCTATTTTTACGTCCCATATGTGAACATTTGAATTTTTATCGGTATCTCCTTCTTGCCAACTTAAAATTCTTCCAGAATATTCAGCACCCCATTCTTCAACGAAGTTCCCCATCTTTGCCCATAAAACACTGTTTTTATCTTCGCTAATGGCATCTTCTGCCATCATTCGAACCCCAAGTGTCCACATGAAAACAACACGATGTGTTGCACCATTAGTTCTTCCGTTACCCATTCGCTCTAAGACGATTCCTCCTTGATTCATTTCAACACCTTCATAGGTATCTGTAAATGCCTTAACGATGTCTTTTTGGGTGTGAGGTTTTGCTTTAATTTCAACAACGCTAAAAGCCATTCTTTGAGCGGTTAGTGAAACTGTTGCAAAAAATACAAAAAGTAAAATAATTTTTTTCATTGTTTGTTTTATTTAATGTTAATATAAGTTGTAATTTACAATTAATTATTTGAAAAGCAATATTTTTTTAAAGGGCATGGCTTTAGCAGTAATTATTTGTGACTTTTTAATAGAGATATCGAGTTATACTCCTTTTAAGCTTTGTTTATTTTTTTAAAATTTTCCTACTATATGTATTATTACCCTCTTGAATAATAACAAAGTACAATCCAGTTTTTAATTTGCTAACATTTATGTTAGATAGATTTTTATTCTGTAAAAGAAGTTTTCCATTTGAATCATAAATTGATAAATTCCCAGTAAATTGATCGCTTATGTTCAAAAAATCTCCTACTGGGTTTTCTAATGAAAACTTTTCAATTTTATTGGAGTTCTCAACGGTTAATGTACTTGCTAATGTACTTTCTCGCTGATAGCATTCATCATAATTAATATTTCCTTGGTGTTTATCACGAATGTATTCAATGATATATTCTGCAGTAGTGAGTTCGAAAGTAGTAAATGGTGTAGGGAAATAGCTGTCGTATACATTGGAAATGTAATCATTGAGACTAAAATTTATACGATCTGTGTCACTTAACAATGTTCCATTTTTTATAAATTGATAAACTTGGTTTTCATCTTTGTAAATTTCTAGTGACGTTGAGAAAGAAAAACTTGATGGATAGTTATTTAAAAATTCTCTAATCTCTATTACTGTCATTTGAAAAAGATCCAATCCATTGCTAAAAGGATCTATACTGTAGATATCAAAGGGTGTAACTTCTCCTTGATCTAGTACATTTCTAATTCCACCCATATTTTGAATTACGAAATCACTTTCAGTGATGTTGAGAAGAGCCTCTGTGTACAAGCATCCAGTCTCACTTTTGTTATGGTTTACCTCTGAAACACCAATCACTTCGAAAAATTCTGGGACATTATTATAGTCATCCACCTTTTTTTGTGTATTGGAGTCAAAAGGCATTAATGGGTCCGAAAGATCGATAAGTTCGAATTCAAAATCCGAAATAGTTTTATTGGTAACGGTAATTGTAGTTTTGGAAACTTTTTCAAGATTTCCTCCAGACATGATCATATATCCGTTTTGATATTTATAACCATACTCTGAATTAGTATGCCCTCCAATCACTAAATCAACAAAAGGAAAGTTCTCCAGAATATTTCTGTCTTTAGAAGAACCGTAATGAGTGAGAGCCACAAAAAGATCTGCATTTTGTTCTTCCTTTAGATGTTCATATTTGACAAAACTTTCTAAACCTTCGGTAAAAGTCAATCCTTGCACCCTTTTTGGGTGTGTTCGAGGGTACAAACCTGGACTACCTGTTTCTACTACACCAACAAAAGCAATTGTAAAATCATCTTTTGTGATCAACTCAAAACCGTTGACATTTGCTAACGCTCCATTTGCTCCGGATACATTATCACAAATAAACGGAAATTTAGCTTGTTCGATGCGATCATTGAGAATATCTTGCCCATAATCAAATTCATGGTTTCCAATTACACAAATATCCAAACCACTATCGTCAAGAAGATCTATCATTGGATATCCTTTGTTAGGATGAAAATCTACAATTGGACTTCCAGAAAAAATATCTCCTGCACATACAAAAAAGACTTTATTATTTAAAGCACGTTCATTGTCAATTAATTTTTTTAGACGTGGAAAGTTATTAATTCGGCTATGCGGATCATTGATAGAAAAAATGACTACTTTTTCTTGTCCTATGATTTTTGAAAACCATAAAAACAATACAACTATATAAATTTTTTTCATCTGTTATGTATAATAGTGTTATTTCTTTTGCTTTTTAAAAAACAAGAGAGTATCAAATAGTGATACAACAGAAGTATTCGTACTTTTTAATAGTTTTTCTGAGGGACTGAGGCTAGTTCTGATAGATTGACTCGTATAGATCTTTGTAAATTTCTCTAATTACAGTTCGTTTCATTTTCATGGTTGGAGTTAGATGTCCGCTATCAATAGACCACTCATCTTTTGTCAAACGAAAAACTTTTATTTGTTCCCAATTTCCAAAATGTTGGTTGCAATTGTCAACCTCTTCTTGGATTCTTTTTAAGACTTCTTCTGAGGCAATAATTTCTTCATTTGTTGTGCCGATGTTTTTTTCCTTTCGTTGTATCCAGTCTTTGATAAAATCAAAATTTGGTTGAATAATTGCTGCAGGCATTTTTTGACTTTCACCTATCACCATCACTTGTTCTATAAATCGAGATTGTTTAAGTTCTCCTTCTAGTAGAGTAGGTACTATATATTTTCCACCAGAGGTTTTGAACATTTCCTTGGTTCTTCCAGTAATTTTTAAAAATCCGTCTGCATCGATCTCTCCTTTGTCTCCCGTATGAAAATAACCCTCTTTAATGACTTCTGCTGTTTTTTCTGGATCTTTATAATATCCCATCATCACATTGGGTCCTTTGACCAGGATTTCTCCAGTATCGGCAATTTTTAAATCGATATCATCGATGATTTTACCCACAGTTCCGACTCTAAAACCACCATCTTGCATAGAACTAACCGTAATCACAGGAGAGGTTTCAGTCAAACCATAACCTTCCATGACAGGCATTCCTGCGGCAGTGAAAACTCTGGTTAATCGATGTTGCAAAGCAGAGGCACCTGACACCATTAGTTTTAATTCTCCTCCCAAAGCAGCTTGCCATTTGGAGAAGATTAATTTTTTAGCAAGGCCTAATTTTTTTTCATACCACCATCCGTTTGCACCGTATGGTTCGTATGCCAACCCTAAATTAACAGCCCAAAAGAATAAGGTTTTTTTAATTCCTTTTAAATCAGCTCCTTTTGAGATAATTTTATCATATATTTTTTCATATAAGCGCGGTACAGCTGTCATTACATGCGGCTTTATTTCTTGCGCATTTTCACTTAGTTTTTCCAAGGATTCTGCAAAATAAACATGCACTCCACAATATTGATATAGATATAAGATCATTCTCTCAAAAATATGACAAACGGGTAAAAAACTCAATGCTCTGTCTTCTCCATATGCTAAGGGAACTCTTTTTTCACTTGCCAAAACATTGGTTACAATGTTATTATGGCTTAACATCACACCTTTGGGTTTTCCTGTGGTACCTGAAGTATAAATTAAGGTGGCTAAATCTGCTGGTTTTACATTGTTTTTTCTAGCCTCAACTTCTTCTTGATTGCTGGTATCTTCTCCTAAACTTAGAACTTCTTTCCAGTTTTTTTCACCTTGTATGTCGTCAAAAGTAAAAATCTCTTTTAAGTTGGTATTCTTTTTAATTAAATTTATTTTTTCCGAGACTTCACTATCAGAAACAAAACAATAGGTTGCTCCTGAGTGATTCAAAACATATTCATAGTCCTCCTTACTAATGGTAGGGTAAATAGGAACGTTTTGAGCTCCGGTTTGTAGAATTCCGATGTCACAAATATTCCACTCATTCCTGTTGTTGGAGGAAATAATAGCGATTTTATCATTGGGTTGTATGCCCAATCTTAACAAACCTCTACTGATTGCATTTGCTTGATCTAGATAAGTTTGCGTAGAAATGGTTTCCCATTTTCCATCATATTTTGTTGAAAAAGCTTGTTGTAAATTATATTTTTCTAATTGATAATAAGGAATATCAAATATTCGTGAAATTTCGGTTGCCATAATCGTTATTTGTATATCGCAAAGTAGTTAAAATCCTCTGAATTAACAAATCAATAGTCTGGGTCTAAAATATTATGAATTAAATATTTTTTGATAAAGATTTTTATATTTTTCTTTAATTACTTTCCGCTTCATTTTCATGGTAGGTGTGAGGAGACCTTCCTCTATAGACCATTCGTCCGGTGTAATTTCAAATTTCTTTATTTGTTCCCATTTTCCGAATCGTTGATTGTAAAAATCAATTTCTTTTTGAATTCTGTTGATAAATCGTTCATGGGTGATGATGCTGTCTACAGGTAGTTTTTTTCGAACTGCCCATTCTTTTGCAAAATCAAAATTTACTTGAATCAATGCAGCAGGCATTTTTTCTGATTCGCCGATAATCATTACTTGTTCTATGAATCGAGATTGCTTTAGTTCGCTTTCCAATACAGCAGGTGCAATATACTTTCCACCAGATGTTTTAAACATTTCTTTTTTTCTATCCGTAATTTTTAGAAAACCTTCTTCGTCTATTTCGCCAATATCACCAGTGTGTAAATACCCATTAACGATTGTTTTTTGGGTCATTTCTTCATTTTTATAATACCCTAACATTACAATGCTTCCTTTTACTAAAACTTCTCCATCTGATGCTATTTTGACTTCAATACCTTCCAAGGGTTTTCCAACAGTTCCAATTTTTAATCCCTTATTTCTTAAATCATTTACGGTGATCGCGGGCGAAGATTCTGTCATTCCATAGCCTTCAAAAATAGGAATTCCTGCAGCTAAAAAAATACGAATTAAACGATCTTGCATGGGAGCACTTCCACTTAACATGAATTCTAAATTCCCTCCCAGAGCTTCCTGCCATTTTGAAAAAATTAATTTTCGTGCTATTTTTAATTTAAAAGCATAGAATTTTCCGTTTTTCCCATAGGGTTCATAGGCTTCCCCTAGGGCAATAGCCCAGAAAAAAAGTGTTTTTTTAATGCCAGACAGGGTGCTTCCTTTGGCAACAATTTTATCAAAAATTTTCTCTAGCAGTCTTGGGACTACGGCCAAAAAATTTGGTTTTATTTCTCGAATATTATCTCCTAACAATTCGATGCTTTCTGCAAAATATACTTGGTATCCAAGATATTGATAGTAATAAGAGGCCGCTCTCTCAAAAATATGACAGATGGGCAAATAGCTTATGATTCTTTTATTGCCATCAGACAAATCCAAAGTCTTGTCTGTTTTAAAGATGTTGTCTATTATATTTTTATGAGATAACATGACCCCTTTTGGAGTCCCTGTAGTTCCAGAGGTATAAATAATGGTCGCTAAATCATGGGGTTTAACTTCTTTGTTTAACTTTTTTATGGTTTCTGAATGTTCTGTCTTGGTCCCAATCTCGAGGAAAGAATTCCAACTACAATCACTTTCATGATCTTTTAAAAAGAATACTTTTTTGAGTTGGGTTCGGTCTTGTATTTTTTTTACTTTTTCATACAAGTCTTCATCTGACACGAAACAATATTTTGCATCAGAGTGGTTCAAAACATAAGCATAGTCTTTTTCTGAGAGTGTTGCATACAAGGGAACATTTTGTAAGCCAATTTGCAATACACCAATGTCCAAAATGTGCCAGTTTGGATTGTTATTTGTGGTAATTACAGCAATTTTATCATTTTTTTCAACTCCCAATTCCAATAAGGAAGCACTGACCTTATTCGCTTGCTCGATATATTCTTGAGTTGTTATATTTTTCCATTGATGTTCTTCTTTGTATAAGAAACAATTCTTTTGAGAATGTTTTTCTAGTTGATGATATGCAAAATCAAAAAGACGGGTAATTTTCATGAAATGATATTTGTTACAATATAATGAAAAGAATTTTATAAAATTTTCGAGGAAAATATTTATTTACATCCTAGGAAGTAGGTTTTAGATCGTTTATTAGTTTCCAATACGGTTCAGATGTCCGCATAAAAAAAAGCAAACCGTAATCAGTTTGCTTCTTTTCTATACCAAGTATATCATCGTTATTTTTTATTCTCTATCCATTTTTTAGCATTGACAAACGCGTTTATCCAAGGAGAAACTTCGTCTTTTCTACCAGCAGGATAATTGGCCCAATTCCATTGGAAAATGGAACGTTCAATATGAGGCATGGTTACTAAATGACGTCCACTAGGGTCACATAACATTGCCGTATTATAATCGGAACCATTTGGGTTGTTTGGATAGCCTTCGTAACCATATTTTGCAACTACGTTATAGTTTTTCTCCTCCTCTGGTAAGTTAAATTTACCTTCTCCATGAGAAATCCAAACTCCTAATTCTGTTCCGGCCAATGAAGACAACATGATCGAATTGTTTTCTTGAATTTTTACCGAGGTAAAAGAGCTTTCATGTTTTTGAGAATCATTGTGAACTAATTTTCCGTGTACCTTATGTTCTGGATTAATCAAGTCTAGCTCCATCCATAATTGCGCTCCGTTACAAATACCAACAGACAAAGTATCTTCTCTTTTAAAGAAGTTTTTTAAGGCTTTTTTAGCTTTTGCATTGTACAAGAAGGCTCCTGCCCAACCTTTTGCAGAACCTAATACATCAGAATTTGAAAAACCACCGACAGCACCAATAAATTGAATATCTTCTAAAGTTTCGCGTCCAGAAATCAAATCGGTCATGTGTACATCTTTTACATCAAAACCAGCTAGATACATGGCATTTGCCATTTCACGTTCGGAGTTAGATCCCTTTTCACGAATAATCGCTGCTTTTGGACGTGAGGTCTTGGAGGTATTTGTGTTTTTAGGAAGTTTTCCACTGAAATTCGTTGGAAATTGATACGTTAAAGGTTGCTTCTTATAATTGTCAAATCGGTCTTGTGCTAAGTTATTAGCTGTTTGTTTTTGATCCAATAAGAAGGATGTTCTATACCAAACATCTCTCATTTCAGAAACCTCTAGGGAAATAAAATCTTCTTTATTTTTAATGCTAACGATTCCCGAATTATTAGCAGTTCCAATCGTAAAAAACTCAATATTTTGTGCTGATAATACAGCTTCTACTGAAGCATCAGCTTGAAAAACAATTCCTGAATTTTCTGCAAAAAGTACTTTAATAGTATCTTCTTCGTTTAATGAACTAATGTCAAAATTCGCACCCAAATTCACATCTGCAAAACACATTTCTAACAAGGTAGTTATCAACCCACCAGAGGCAATGTCGTGACCTGCAGTAATTGCATCTTTTTGAATTAAATTTTGAATCGTATTGAACGTTTCTTTTACGAAAGCAGTGTTTTTTACGTCAGGAGCTTCATTTCCAATAGTATTCAATGTCTGGTTGAAAGAGCTTCCTCCTAATTTAAAATCATCCTGAGAAATATTGATATAGTAGATGTTTCCCCCATCAATTTGTAAAAGAGGTTCTACAACTTTCGTTATTTCATTACAATTACCAGCAGCAGAAATAATTACGGTACCTGGAGATATTACTTCACCATCGGTGTATTTTTGTTTCATTGACAAAGAATCTTTTCCTGTAGGAACATTGATTCCTAAATCAATCGCAAATTCTGAAACTGCTTTTACAGCTTTATACAAGCGAGCATCTTCTCCTTCATTTTTACAAGGCCACATCCAATTGGCCGATAGGGACACACTTTTTAAGTTGTCTTTAAGTGGTGCCCAAATTAAGTTTGTAAGGGATTCTGTAATCGCGTTTCTACTACCTGCTGCAGGATCAATTAATCCAGCGATAGGCGAATGTCCAATTGAAGTTGCAACTCCTTCTTTTCCATGGTAATCTAATGCCATTACTCCTACATTATTTAGAGGGATTTGTAGGGGACCTACACATTGCTGTTTGGCAACTTTACCTCCTACACAGCGATCTACTTTATTGGTTAGCCAATCTTTACAAGCGACCGCTTCTAATTGTAAAACCTGTTTTAAATAGATCTCTAAATTTTTTGTTTTATAACGTGGATTTTTATAGTTTCTAGCAACGGTATTGTCTGTTAAAATTGTTTTGGGAGAAGAACCAAACATGTCTTCGAGGGCTAAATCCATCGGTTTGTTACCGGTGGTTTTAGATTCAAAAGTAAATCTGTCATTATCGGTAACATCACCCACAGTATACATTGGCGAACGTTCCCGTTCTGCAATTTTTTGAAGCGTATTTAGATGTTCTTCGCCAATAACCAATCCCATTCTTTCTTGAGATTCGTTTCCAATAATTTCTTTGGCAGATAGGGTAGGGTCTCCAACAGGTAATTGATCTAAATCGATTTTACCCCCTGTGTCTTCTACCAATTCTGACAAACAGTTTAAATGGCCACCAGCACCATGATCATGAATAGAGACGATAAAGTTTTCTTCACTTTCGACCATTCCACGCACTGCGTTTGCAGCACGTTTTTGCATTTCTGGATTTGAACGTTGTACAGCATTTAATTCAATTCCTGAGGCAAATTCTCCTGTATCAGCTGAAGAAACTGCGGCACCACCCATTCCAATTCGGTAGTTTTCTCCTCCAAGAATGACAATTTTATTTCCTTCTTTTGGAGTGTCTTTGATCGCTTGATCTGCTTTTCCATACCCAATCCCACCTGCTTGCATGATTACTTTATCATAGCCCAGTCTTCTTGGTTTTGAACTGCTTGAAGAAGCATTTTCATTATGCTCAAAAGTTAATACTGAACCGGTAATTAAGGGTTGTCCAAACTTGTTTCCAAAATCAGAGGCTCCGTTAGATGCTTTGATTAAAATGTCTAAAGGGGTTTGATACAACCATTCTCTGGCTTCAAATTTATTTTCCCAATACCTTTTTTCTTCTAAGCGAGAATAGGAAGTCATATACACGGCTGTTCCTGCTAATGGTAACGATCCTTTTCCACCAGCAAGCCGATCTCTAATTTCTCCTCCAGCACCTGTAGCTGCTCCGTTAAAAGGCTCAACTGTGGTAGGGAAGTTGTGTGTTTCTGCTTTTATTGAAATTACAGAGTTAAAATCTTCAGTTTGATAAAAATCTGGTTTGTCTGCTGTTTTAGGAGCAAACTGAACCACTTTAGGACCTTTGATAAAAGCGACATTGTCTTTATATGCCGAAACAATATCGTTTGGAAATTGTTTTGAAGTTTCTTTGATCATTTTAAATAGGGAAGTGGGTTGCTCTTCTCCATCAATAACAAAAGTTCCGTTAAATATTTTATGACGACAGTGCTCTGAGTTTACTTGGCTAAATCCAAATACTTCGGAGTCTGTTAGTTTTCTTCCAATTTTAGTTGCAACACTTTCTAGGTAAGCAACTTCTTCTTCACTTAAAGACAACCCTTCTAGCTTGTTAAATGCTGCAATGTCTTCAATATCTATAATCGCTTCTGGCTGAATATCGATTGTAAATGACTCTTGATGTAAACCGTTGAATTTCTCAGAAATCATTGGATCAAAATCAGTGAAATCTTCAGCAACAGCTCTAAATTCCTCAATTCTAATGATGTCTTTGATCCCCATATTTTGAGTGATCTCTACAGCGTTGGTACTCCAAGGAGTAATCATAGCTGCTCTTGGACCTACAAAAAAAGCATCAATTGTGGTTGCTGCTATTTTGGGTTCGTTGGCAAATAGCCATGTTAATTTAGAAATTGTTTTGGCGGTTAATTCTTTTGTGGTTTGAACAGCAAAAATTTTACTGTTTGTATTTCCAAAGAAATGAATCATTTGTTTTGTTATTTGTGTGTTGTTCTAAAGATGCAAATTTACTTTTTTCCTTTTAATTTTGTTGCATTATTTTTATTCAAATCAAGTAGTTATTCACGATCTTTTAAACAAAAAAAAGACTGTCTTTTAGCAGACAGTCTTTTTTTTAATGATGCATATTTAAGTCTAATTGACGAGAAGTTTTTTAGTCGTAAAATAAACTCCACTATTAATTTTTAAAATATACATTCCCTTATTTAAGGTAGCGATGTCTAGCGTATTATTTGATGCTTTAACCTCAGCTGTTTTAACTAGTTTGCCAAGAATATTGTAAATATTTACACGAGCATCTTTTGTCAAATTAAAAAACAAGGTGTTTCCGTTTGTTGGGTTTGGGTAGATGTTAATAGGGTTCTTTGTGAACTCTGAAGTACTTGCTGTATCTCCATGGTATCCAATTCCATCAACAGTATTTTGTGCGAACTCATCCCATTCATTACTGTTATAGGAAGTGACGGGTTGAGTGACACTGGTTTTTCTCCTTAGTGTCATGTTTTCATAATTTTTACTTGTAACCCCTAAAACTCCAATAATATCAATTAAAACATCATTCTTAAATAAGCCTACCGGATCATTTCCGTTAAAGTTTATAGGTGCACCATATCCCGCTTCAGGAGACAATAAATCGGCTTCTGCAATTAGGGTGGCATTGTCTGCCTGATAATTGATTGTTACAAATACATCATTCACATTAATGGTACCACTTAGTGGGAATTCGTTGATCCAATTACCAGCACCATTCGATTGTTTTTTGATACTATATGTAGATAAATCTATGGCATTGTCTGTTAAGTTGACAATTTCAATTGCTTTGTTATTCCCAGAGCCTTCAACATATTCAGAGAAAAATAATTCTGTAACATTGTTAACGCCATTGGTTGTAGTCCCATTGATAGCTGTTGATTGTGCAGATTTGTTATTTGCTGAATCTTTTGCTAAAACACGGATGCTATAGGTCGTAGCAATTGTTAATCCTGAAACAGCATAACTGGTTGTTTCAGAAGAACCTTTTAAAGTACCATCTACAAAAATTTCATAACTCGTTACCGCTGTATCATCGGTAGATGCTGACCAATTTACTTTAAACCCTGTTCCTGTTTCATTCGAAATACTAAGATTGTTTGGAACTGATGGAGGAGTAGTATCGGTTAAAGTAGTTCCGTTTACAGCAGTAGATTGTTCAGATTGATTGTTTGCAATATCTTTCGCTAAGACTGTTATTGCATAGGAGGTATTCGAGTTTAACCCTGTTGCTGTATAATTTGTATTGGTAGTTTCTCCATTTAAGTTTCCATTAGCATAAATTTCATATTTTGTAACGGCAACATTATCAGTAGAAGCTGTCCAAGAAACAGCAATGGTAGCCGTTGTAATATTACTTAAAGAAACATTTGTAGGAACCGTTGGCGCTTGATTATCATTGGAAGTATAAATTCCCCAAGAATCTTCTGCAGCAGTTCCTCCCCAAATTCTCGTTGCCAAATAGGCATTGTCTATAAAAGGGTTTCTATTTCCTTGCGCATATGTTTGTTGTGAATCATGATAAGTATTTCGTTGTCTCTCAAAATCTGAAACAGGGTCTTCAACATTCCATTTTAAAAATAGATCGATCATATCATCTGGGGTAGCACTTGAGCTTCCAATACCAACTACATTTGGTTTGCATCGATCTCCATATCGAATGTACATATACATCATCATTCGAGCAATGTCTCCTTTCCATTCATCACCAGGATACCACCCACCAGAACTATTTCCAGAATCACCAGACCCATCTGTAAATTTTAAGTTTCCTCTTTGACTATTATAACCCTCATCGGAGGGTCTCAAATGATGAGAATCAGATCCAGGACCTGAAGATCCTAGGTTTGGGTTTCCTAAAGATTTCGGATAGGTATGTTCTCTATTCCACTCTCCTTGACCACCTCCATTTTCATTTTTGTTCCGAGATCTTGCAGTAGTACCTGATGCTGAAAACCCATAAATTAATAGTACTTCAGAGCTGTTGTCTGGATTTAAATCGGTTACTTTCAAAGCTTCCCAGACTCCGGGAGTGTATACTAATAAATTGGTATGCGCATTGATGGTTTTGGTTGCCAAGTTTTCTTTTAAGGCAATTCCTTCTGCGGTGACATCTACATCATTGTAATAGGCTTCTTGTGCGTTGGCAGTGAAGGTTAATAATAAAGAGATTAAAAGTAATTTTTTTTTCATTTTTATATTTTTATAATTAGTCAGATTTTTTTTAAATAACGGCTTAGAAGTTAATTTTTAATTAGTTTTTTAGCAATGTACTGTTTTTCTGATTGAATTTTTACCAAATAAATTCCTGAGGTTAATGTTGAGATATTTACGACATTACTATTTTTGGTGATTTTTGAAGTGGAGACTAATTTTCCAAGTACATTATAGATGGTAATTGTTGCAGCATCGTTTACAACAAAATTAACTTGATCTCCATAAACAGGATTTGGAAACATTTTAAAGGCCTGAAAAGAGTCCTTTTTAGTGCTTAAAGAAGAACTATGACTTCCAATGCCATCAAACGTATTTGCCGGTAAAATATCCCATTCGGAGGTATCAAATCTTGTATTTGGCTTAGAAATAGCCCTTTTTCTTCTATAGGTTGCATCTTCAATATGTTTGCTAGAATCATTCAATTCCCCCACGATATCGATTAATTCACCTTCTTTAAATAAAGCTACAGGATCATTTCCATTAAAGTTAATTGGTGACCCAAAGTTAGAACTAGGTCCAATAATGTCTGCTTCAGAAACTAAAATGGAATTATCTGCTTGGTAATTAATAATTACCATAACTTCATTCACGTTAATAATTCCACTGAGTGCAAATTCATGAATCCAATCACCAGATCCATTAGATTGTTTTTTTATACTATAAGCCGACATGTCTACGATAGCACTTGTTAAATTTACGATTTCGAGGGCTTTATTATTTCCGCCAGAGGGTTCTATATATTCTGAAATAAATAATTCATCTATACCATTCGAGCCTCCATTGGTAGTCGTAATCGCTACTGCATTACTCCGAGCCGATTCATTGGTAGCCGCATCCTTTGCAGAAACAGCAATTTGATAGGTTGTCGAAGGAGCTAAACCTGACAGTGTGTAAGACAATTCAGAGGTAGTTGCTGTCTGAATTGAATTTACAAAAATAGTATAAGCAATTACAGCAGTATCGTCTGTAGCGGCATCCCAATTAATTTTAAATCCGGTACCAGAAATATTACTCGCAGTAATGTTAGTGGGTACTGAGGGAGCAGTGGTGTCTGCTGTTGTTGTAGCCGTAATAAGATTGCTTTTTTCTGACTTGTTATTGATAAGATCTCTTGCTTCTATTTGAATGTCGTAAGAGGTGCCAGGTTCTAAACCTGTTGCTTGGAAGTTCGTTTCTGTTGTTTGGGCGGTTAAAACAGCATCGATATAAATACGATATTGGGTCACTCCAATATTATCTGTAGAAGCAGTCCATGTTATGTCTATTGTTGACGGGCTTTGGTTACTAGCGGAAACATTTGAGGGTGTGCTAGGTGCTTCCGTATCGCTACTTGTATAATTTCCCCAGACGTCTTCTGCAGATTCTCCACCCCAAATTCTAGTGGCTAAATAAGGGTTGTCTATAAAGGGATTTCTGTTTCCTTGTGCATAGGTATTTGTGGTGTTTTCATGATAGGTGTTTCTTCCTTTTTCAAATTCAGAAACCGGATCTTCTACATTCCATTGAAGGAACAAATCAATCATGTCGTCCGCTGTAAACTGTTTGCTACCAACTCCTACTGCGGTTGGTAAACACTGTTCGCCATACCGAAGATACATGTACATCATCATTCTGGCAACATCGCCCTTCCATTCATCTCCAGGATACCATCCTCTGGTTTCTGGCCCCTGAGGCCCCACATAGGTGACAGAAGAACGGTCTGAATTTCCTTGACCAGACGCAAATTTAAAATTATTTCTTGTTGAGTTTCTAGTTCTATCGGCTGGGCGTAAATTATGTGCATCCGATCCTGGGCCTCTACTACTTCCTACTCCAATTAAAACAGGGTTTGCTAATGATTTTGAAAACACATGTTCTCTGTTCCATACAAAGGAGTCACCATTCCCAGTATCTTGAAGTCTATTATCTCTTGATCGGTCGTTGGTAATGTCTTGGTCTACACCATTTTCCCAACCATAAATTAGAATAACTTCGTCACTGTTTTCAGGATTGATATCCGTTATTTTAGATGCCTCCCATACTCCAGGAGTATAGGGTAATATGTTGGTGTGAGTTTCGATAATTTTAGAAGCTAACGCTTCTTTAAGTGTTACTCCGTGTAGGGTTAAATCGACATCATTATAGTATGATTCTTGAGAAAAAGAAATTGAAAATGAGGTAATAAAAATTAATAATAGTCCTTTTTTGATCATTTATATTAAGTTTTAAATTAAAATATAAATTCTCTTTTTCATTAATTTTAAAACACGATATCAGCAATATATATCGTACTCTATTTTCTTTCTAAAAGGGCCATATAAAACCCGTCGAAACCAGAAATATGAGCTAAAACTTTTTTATCTGAAACAAAGACAAAGTCTTTACCTGCCTCTGATGATAAGAACGTCTGTACTTGATTTTGATTTTCTGAAGGTAATATTGAACAGGTAGCGTACACCATTTTTCCACCTGGCTTTAGCATTTTAGAATAACTTTGTAATATTTCTTGTTGTACTTTTTTAATATTGTCTATGAATTCTGGTTGTAGTTTCCATTTAGAATCTGGGTTTCTACGAATCACACCCAATCCAGAACAAGGAGCATCAATCAAAACTCGATCTGCTTTACCATGTAGTTTTTTAATTGGTTTTGTAGAATCAATAACCCGCATATCAATATTATGCGCCTTGTTTCTTTTTGCCCTCGCTTTTAATTTACGCAGCTTACTTTCGTAAATGTCCATGGCAATAATTTGCCCTTTGTTTTCCATTAAAGCAGAAAGATGCAGTGTTTTACCACCGGCACCTGCACAAGTGTCTACTACTTTCATACCTGGTTTTACTTCTAGGTATGCAGCCACTAACTGAGAGGAAGCATCTTGAACTTCGAAGTATCCATTGTGAAAAGCAGCTGTTTTAAAAACATTGGCCCTTTCTGGAAGTAGTAAAGCATCTGGGTGATGCGGAACAAACTCAGTATTTACCTCTTCTGATTTTAACTTCTTTTGAAGCAGTTCTTTAGAAATATTTAGGGTATTTGTTCTTAAAATGACACTAGCCTGTTGGTTTAGTGCAGCGATTTCTTTGGTCCAAAGATCTTCTCCTAATTCAGCAACACAAAGAGCATCCATCCAGTCAGGAATCGATTCTCTAAATTTTCTAGTTCTGGACAATTCATCAAAACGCCCTTTTATTTTTCTTTCTGGTACATTCCCAATTTGATTCCAATCAGGTAACGCAATACCTCTTAAAATACACCAAACAGAGAATAATCTCCAAATATTGTCTCTATCAAAAGGGAGTTTTACTTCTGCAATTTCTGCATACAAGCGATTCCAACGGACAATATCGTAAATGGTCTCTGCAACAAACTTGCGGTCTCTTGCACCCCAACGTTTATCGCGTTTTAAGGCTTTTTCAACGGCTTTATCAGCATATACACCTTCGTTAAAGATGTCTCTAATACTATCTACAACAGCAAAAGTTAAATTTCTATGTAATCTCATTTAAAAAAAATAATGGGATGCAAATATACATCAAAAAAAGGGTATTATTGTTTTGATTATTTAGTTATTTTTAAAAGAACGAATTATATTAAAATACTGATTTTCAATAACTTATATTTTTAGCACTCCTTTTTATATTGGTAAAATTAACGCTTTGCCTTTTATTTTTATTTGATTTATTTTTAGCGGAAGAAAAGAACTAAAAATACTTCGTATTTCAGTCTCAAATTCGTTATTTTCGTTATTCATATTTTTAAAGTTGAATTTAACCTATCCAATTACATATTTAAAAGGAGTTAGTGTACAAAGAGCTACGCTTATCTATACAGAATTGGGCATAAAAACCTGTAATGATTTACTGTATTTTTTTCCGTTTCGATACATCGATAAAACTACTTTTTATACTGTTAAAGAACTACAACCCAATACTTCCGAGGTTCAAATTGTTGGAAAAATTACGAAGGTAAAATCGGTTGCACAAAAAAGAGGCAGCCGGTTGGTTGCTACTTTTGAAGATGCCACAGGAACCATGGAGTTGGTATGGTTTAAAGGACAAAAATGGATTAAAGAAGCACTTAAAATTAATGAACCTTATGTAGTTTTTGGAAAGCTGAATCATTACAATGGTCGTTTTAGCATTCCGCATCCAGAAATGGAAGAGGTATCGGCATATAAAAAAAAATTACAGTCGAAAATGCAACCGGTATATCCTTCAACAGAAAAATTAACCAATTCTGGGGTTTCTAATAAAATGATTCGAACTTATGTTCAGCAAGTATTGCAACAATTTTATGAGAACATCCAAGAAAGTTTATCACCAGAAATAATTGAGAATTTTCACCTAATTTCTAAACGTGATGCCCTATTAAATGCTCATTTTCCAAAAAATCAAGAATATTTATCAAAAGCGCAAAATCGTTTAAAATTTGAGGAGTTATTCTTTATTCAACTAGAGTTGTTGACCAAAAAATTGATCAATAAAACAAAGATAAAAGGCGTTGTTTTTAAAAATGTCGGTGCTCATTTTACTACTTTTTATGACAATTATTTGCCATTTGATTTAACGAATGCACAAAAAAGAGTTTTGAAAGAAATTCGAAAAGATGTGGCTTCTGGAGCTCAAATGAACAGACTTTTACAAGGAGATGTTGGTTCTGGAAAAACCATCGTTGCTTTGTTGTCAATGCTTTTGGCAATTGACAATGGCTTTCAAGCTACTATTATGGCGCCTACAGAAATTTTAGCAATGCAACATTATCTTGCCATTTCCGAGCTGTTAACGAGCATGGACCTTCGTGTTGATTTATTGACCGGGTCTGTAAAAGTTAAAAAGCGAAGAGAAATCCATCAAAATTTAGAAGATGGAACCCTAAACATTCTAATAGGGACGCATGCTTTGTTGGAAGATAAAGTGAAATTTAAAAATTTAGGAATTGCAATTATTGACGAGCAGCATCGATTTGGAGTGGCACAACGATCCAAATTATGGAAAAAAAATACGATTATCCCTCATATTTTGGTAATGACAGCCACACCAATTCCAAGAACCTTAGCCATGTCTGTATACGGAGATTTAGATATTTCTGTGATTGATGAATTGCCTCCAGGTAGAAAAGAGGTCAAAACAGTGCATCGATTTGATCGCAACCGATTGTCGGTTTTTAAGTTTATGAAGGATGAAATTGACAAAGGAAGACAAATCTATGTCGTGTATCCCTTAATTCAAGAATCGGAAGCAATGGATTATAAGGATCTAATGGATGGTTATGAAAGTATTTCTCGCGAGTTTCCAAGTCCAAACTACCAAATAAGCATTGTTCATGGGCAAATGAAACCCGCAGATAAAGCTTATGAAATGGAACGTTTTGTAAAAGGGGAAACTCAGATCATGGTGGCCACAACGGTTATCGAAGTCGGGGTAAATGTACCCAATGCGAGTGTCATGATTATAGAAAGTTCAGAGCGTTTTGGATTGTCGCAATTGCATCAATTAAGAGGAAGAGTAGGAAGAGGAGCAGATCAAAGTTATTGTATTTTACTCTCCTCTTATAAGCTATCTGAAGAGGGAAAAACCCGTTTAAAAACCATGGTAGAAACTACTGATGGCTTTAAAATTGCTGAGGTAGATTTAAAATTGCGGGGACCAGGGAATTTAATGGGTACTCAACAAAGTGGTGTTTTGAATTTAAAAATTGCCGATGTGGTAAAAGACAGTCAAATATTGGTAGCGGCAAGAAATACAGCGATTACTTTATTGCAAGATGACAGTAATTTGTCTAAACCCGAAAATGCAAACATTAACAGAGCCTATTCAGTATTGTCTAAAAACTCCAAAATTTGGAGTAATATTAGTTAAGATTTGGGGTTTTTGGGTTTGTTTAAGTATGTAAGATTGCTTTTTTTATACATTCGGATTGTTGCAGTGTTTTAATTTTTTTCGATCATTATGAGTTCCGCTATTGCTAATAGAAAACAGATAAATTTATCAATCATAGTTTTTAAAAAATCAATAGATTCTATTTCAATACTCGAGTTTTTAATATCAAACTTAATTCCATTCGAATTTTCAATAAATTCTAAAATATCTTTTTTAGGGGATTTTATTGTTCCGTTATTATGAGCAATAGAGTTTCTGATTAATTGATATTTTCTAATTTCTACCCATTTTTCATTCAGGCTGTCAAAGTTTATGTTCAAAAATTTTGTGCAATACTGTCTGCATTTTTCAAGATAATTTCGTCCTTTCACATCTTTAGGTCCAATTTTTAAATTTTCTATTTCCTGACAAGCTTCACACAATGTAAAAAATTCATTTTCAAAAGTAGAGTAGACTGTCAGATAAATAGACTGATTTAAAATGTTAGGAAATTCAGAACTGATTATGATTTCTTCTTCGACAATATCAAAAGCATTTGGCATTTCAGGATTATATTCGTGTTCTTGATACCACTTTTTATATTTTTTATTAATTTTTTTTGTCGAGAAATCATATCCTGTGAATTTTCTAAATATGCCCTTATCTGGTCAAATTTTAAATCACACATAAGTGAAAAACTATCCAAGTATTCATATTTGTTTCTTTTAATAAATCCTGACATAACTAGCTTATCGCTTAAACATAGTTTATAACATAATATTTACGTAAAAATGAAGCTACAAAGAAACCTTGGACAAAAAAATCCGAATTGTATGAATGGGTATAAATAATGTATAGATGGTAGTTAGAGGTGGTTTTTTTGAAAAGAAGATTACCAAGCTACAATATATCCAACAGTCTTTTGGCTGCACTAAAAGGAGTCGTTTGTGAATTTTCTAATTTTTTAATTTCCTTTGAAAGCGCTTTTTTAATGCTAGGGTTTTGATAAAAGTTATCTTTTAATTGCTGTTCGATGGAGGATAACAACCAAAAGGTGTTTTGTTGGTCTCTTTTTTGTTGAAAAAAAGCATTTTGTTTTGTTAGAGAGAGATAATTGGCAATCATTTGATCAATTGCGGTCATTCCTTTGTTTTTTAAAGCACTCGCAGTGAGTACTTTTGGCTGCCATTTGCTTTCTTTTGGTGGATATAAATGTAAGGCGCTGTTAAAGGCTACTTTTGCAATGCCAGCATTTTTTTCATTCCCCCCATCTGCCTTGTTAATCACAATTGCATCTGCCATTTCTATAATACCGCGTTTAATTCCTTGCAATTCATCACCAGCTCCTGCAATTTTTAATAATAGAAAGAAATCGACCATCGAGTGAACCACTGTTTCAGATTGACCCACACCCACTGTTTCAATAATGATCGTATCAAACCCTGCTGCTTCACAAAGAATAATACTTTCTCTCGTTTTTTGCGCAACACCTCCCAATGAAGTCCCTGAAGGAGAAGGTCTGATAAATGCATTTTTATCGGTTACCAATTCTTCCATTCTTGTTTTATCTCCTAAAATAGATCCTTTATTTACTGAGCTGCTTGGATCGATAGCCAATACCGCTACTTTTTTTCCTTGAGAAGTCAACCGTTTTCCAAAAGTTTCAATAAAAGTACTTTTCCCAACACCAGGAACTCCAGTAATCCCTATTCTTATAGAGTTGTTTGCATGGGGTAAACAACGTTCTAAAATTTCGTTTGCTTTTTCTTGATGTCTAGGGTTCGTGCTTTCTACTAAGGTGATTGCCTTGCTTAAAAAAGGAATACTCCCTTCCAAAATACTGGATACAAATTCATCAACTGAATTGTGCTTATTTCTTTTGATCTTTATTTTTTCAGCACTCAATTTACTGGTAGTTTCTGGTTGAGAAACTCCCTTTTTTTCATGTAGAGTTGTTGTTTTTTTATTCATGGGATCAATTCACTTGTAAATTTAAACAAAAATGTCATACCGAGCCTCTTCAAGTTTTTAACTTTTATTTGAATAGCATCTTAGAACAGTTAAAAAAGAGGACTTTTACCTGTCAAGAACTTCTATAAATTCCGTTTCGCTATTCTCTATAAAGTACCTATATTTATACCCTGTAAACAGTCACTTTTTTAATGGAACTCTATAAAGAAAATCAACTTAAAGTATACAACTCTCTTACGAAAAAAAAAGAGGATTTTAAGACCATAACAGACGGATATGTAGGAATGTATGTTTGTGGTCCTACCGTATATAGCAACGCACATTTAGGAAATGTTAGAACCTTTATGTTCTTTGATGTTGTGTATAGATATTTATTGCATTTGGGGTATAAAGTGCGTTATGTACGCAATATTACAGATGCAGGTCATCTAGAAAATGATGCAGATGAAGGGGAAGATAGAATTGCTAAAAAAGCCCGATTAGAGCAAATTGAACCGATGGAAGTTGTGCAACGTTATACGGTAGACTTTCATGATGTTTTAAAAAATTACAATTTTTTACCACCGAGTATAGAGCCTACGGCAACCGGTCATATTGTAGAGCAGATTGAAATGATCAAAGAAATCATTGAAAAAGGATTTGCTTATGAAATTAATGGATCGGTATATTTTGATGTTTTAGCTTACAATAAAGTAGAACATTACGGGATTTTATCAGGTAGAAAGGTAGAAGATTTAATACATAATACACGTTCGCTTGACGGACAGTCTGATAAGAAAAACCCACAAGATTTTGCCCTCTGGAAAAAAGCAGATGAAAGACACATTATGCGTTGGCCCTCTCCTTGGAGTGATGGTTTTCCCGGCTGGCACTTAGAATGTTCTGTAATGAGTAAGAAGTATCTAGGAGAGAGCTTTGATATTCATGGAGGTGGAATGGATTTGAAATTCCCTCATCACGAATGTGAAATTGCACAATCTAAAACCTGTAGTGGAGTGACTCCTGTAAATTATTGGATGCATACCAACATGTTGCTTTTGAATAGTCAAAAAATGGCGAAGTCTACAGGGAACTTTATATTACCTAATGAAATTTTATCTGGAGAAAACAGTATTTTACCAAAACCATTTTCGGCAAGTGTTGTTCGTTTTTTTAATATGCAGGCGAATTATAGAAGCATTTTAGACTTTTCTGGTGAAGCTTTGGAAGCCTCAGAAAAAGGACATTCAAAATTGATGGAAGCAGTTCGTTTTTTAGAGCGCGTTGCGCCAGCTAAAACAAGTACTTTTGATGTTCAAAAATGGCGTAATAATTGTTATGCTGCTATGAACGATGATTTTAATTCGCCAATTTTAATATCGCATTTGTTTGAGGCTGTAAAAGTGATTAATCAAATAAAAGATCAGCAAGCGAGTTTAACGAAGGAGGATTTATCGGTATTTAAAAAAACAATCAATGCGTTTGTTTTTGATGTTTTAGGACTGATGAATGAGGATTCACAGAACAATTCAGAAAAAATAACTGGAGTCATCGATTTGTTGATTAAGTTACGAAAAGAAGCAAGAGAAAACAAAGATTGGGCATTGTCTGATCAAATACGAGATGAATTAATTGCCTTAGGAATTCAATTGAAAGATGGGAGAGAAGGAACAACATTTTCAATACATTAATTTGAAAAAAGTACTTACATATCCATTGATAGCATTGGTTCGTTTTTATCAATCGGCAATATCTCCATTTACTCCATCTACTTGTAGATACAGTCCTACATGCTCTCAATACACTATTGAAGCATTGAAAAAACACGGATTGTTTTCTGGAGGATGGTTGGCGTTCAAAAGAATTATGAGTTGTCATCCTTGGGGAGGAAGTGGCTATGATCCTGTACCATAGAAGAAATAATAAATAAATAATAATAAAAAATAGATGAGTTTTTTAGCAATAGAATGGAATCCGTCCATAGGAATAGATTTAGGTTTTTTTACCATCCGTTGGTATAGTTTAATGTTTGTAGCCGCCTTTATGCTTGGACTACATTTGATGAAGAAAATTTATATCGAAGATAAAATTCCGTTAGAAAAATTAGATACCCTATTCATGTATACTTTTATTTCCATGTTGGTTGGTATGCGATTGGGTGACGTGTTTTTTTATAGTTGGGATTATTACCAAGATCATTTATTAGAAATTATCATCCCTTTTAAAAGTATAAATGGTTCGTGGAAATTTACTGGGTTTACCGGATTTGCAAGTCATGGAGCTGCAATTGGAATTCCTATTGCATTGTATTTTTATGCGAAAAAACACTTGCAGAAACCTTGGTTATTTATTCTAGACAGATTAGCAATTATGGTTGCTTTGGCCGGCTTTTTTATTCGTTTTGGGAATTTTTTCAACTCAGAAATTTATGGAAAAGAAACAGCAAGTAGTTTTGGAGTTATTTTCAAAGCAGCAGGAGAAACAGTCCCAAGACATCCAACACAGTTATATGAGGCATTTAGTTATTTAACCCTCTTTTTTGTGATGTGGTATTTGTATTGGAAAACAGATAAAAAACAACAAACAGGGTATCTTTTTGGTCTTTTTATGCTCGTGCTTTGGTCTTTACGTTTCTTTATAGAGTTTTTAAAAGAAGCTCAAATAGCGGAAAGAGAAGACTGGGTTTTCAATGCATTGAATACAGGTCAAATATTAAGTGTCCCTTTAGTAATGATAGGGTTGTGGCTTATGTTTATAAAATCAAAAAAAACAGCAAACTAGTCGTATGGAGAAATTAAAAAAACGTTGGGGAATAGAAACGAATTGGTCGGTCATAGCAATCTTTATTGTTTTTGCCATCAACGGTTCTTTTGCAGCTTGGGTTGCAAAGCCTGTTACTAATTTTTTAGGGTTGTCACCAGAAATAATTACCCCCTGGTTGTATTGGCCTCTTAGAATCCTACTCATTTTTCCTATTTATCAATTAACGCTTCCTTTCGTTGGTTGGATTTTTGGAGAATTTAAATTTTTCTGGGCTTTTGAAAAAAAGTTTTTAGCGAGATTAGGTTTGGGTTTTTTATTTAAAAAATAGTAAAAAGGTATTGTAATTGTTTTTTTTTTGAAAAAAGAGAGGATGAATACCTTTGTTAAAATTAATTGTATTGAATTTTTCCGATTTCAAAAATAAAATAGCTGCGCTGCAAACAAATGCGTTAGGCGGTCTAGATGCTCAGTTTAAGCTAGCTCCAAAAATGCGTCTAAAGTATGATGCTGCTTCAATACAAGCAAAAAATCCAAGAAAAGCAGCTGTGCTTGCATTGTTTTATCCGAACAAACAGCAAGAAACTTGTTTTTTACTTACGAAAAGAGCCCAATACCAAGGCACACATTCTGCACAAATAAGTTTTCCAGGTGGTAAATTCGATGCAACTGACTCGAGTCTTCAGGAAACTGCATTCAGAGAAACTTTTGAAGAAGTTGGTATTCATAAAAAAACCATAACAATTATCAGAGCGTTAACACCAGTATTTATTCCTCCAAGTAATTTTTTAGCCACTCCTTTTATTGGATTTGCACAACATCAGCCTACATTTCAGTTAAATTATGAAGTAGATAATACGATTGAAGTTTTATTGAGTGATTTATTAAATGATGATCGTATTTCCAGTGTAATGATGAATACTTCTTATATGAATTCTATAGACGTACCTTGCTTTAAACTAAATGATTACATAGTTTGGGGGGCTACTGCAATGATGCTGTCAGAAATTAAAGAACTTTTTAAATAGCTTCTTTTTGAATTGTTTTTGTAGATTTGTCCCATACTAAGCAAAAAAATAATCGACAATGCCTTTACTTAAAAGGAATCCATTTGGACATATTTTATTACTAAAGAAATTACTAATACGGTTTTTTGGACTCATTTCACACAACAGATACCGTAAGTTCAACAGCTTAAATATCGAAGGTTCCGAAATTTTAAGAAATTTACCAGATTCAGGAGTTTTATTCATTTCAAATCATCAAACCTATTTTGCAGATGTAGCTGCGATGTTTCACGTTTTTAATGCTTCCTTAAAAGGAAGATCTGACACGATTAAAAATGTAGGATACATGTGGAATCCGAAATTAAACGTCTATTATATTGCCGCTGGAGAAACGATGAGGTCTGGAATACTGCCTAAATTGTTTGCCTATGCAGGCTCTGTTTCTATTGACAGAACTTGGAGAAGCGCAGGTGAAAACGTTAATAGACAAGTTAAAAATTCTGATATTTCTAATATTGGAAAAGCCATAAAAGATGGTTGGGTAATTACCTTTCCACAAGGCACAACAACTCCATTTAAACCGATTAGAAGAGGTACTGCACATATTATTAAAACCTTTAAACCGGTTGTGGTTCCTATTGTTATAGACGGTTTTAGACGTTCTTTTGATAAAAAAGGACTGAATATTAAAAAGCGAAATGTTTTACAATCGATGGTCATCAAAGAACCCTTGGAAATAGATTATGAGAATGAAGACATTGCAGATATTGTTACAAAGATAGAATTTGCTATTGAGCAACACCCCTCTTTTTTAAAAGTACTCTCTCCTAATGAAGCGGATGAATACCTTAAAGAAGAAGAAGAATTAAATAAGAAAAGAACATTCTGGAATTCTTAGTTTTTTTTGATTAAAGTTGATCAAAAAAAAATTCTAATCTTTTAAAGTAGCTTTCTGTAGTATTTGCTTTTTATTTGCCCAGGCAGTTAGGCTCTTTAGAGTACCCCAATATAATTAAGGGCTGACAGTTTTGTGGAATCACAAACGCGGCATTGGAAATAAAATTAATTTTGTACACTTAAATAGTTACAATTTTATTGTAATCTTGTTTAAAATAAATTATTTAATCATAAAACAAACCTTTTGAATATACTTACAGTATCGACCTGGTTTTCAAGTTTGGCTTTTATTTATTTTGGAATGAATTGCTTTTACTCAAAATTCATTATTTCAGAGTTCAAGAGGTATGGTTTACCAACCTATAGAAAACTAACTGGATTTCTTCAATTATTAGGAGCAATAGGTTTATTAATTGGACTTTATTATACTCCAATACTACTATTATTAGCCTCATCCGGGCTATGCTTATTAATGCTTTCTGGATTTATAGTACGGATTAAAATAAAAGATAATTTCATTGAATCTGCCCCAGCTTTTATTTTTTGGGCTTTGAACTTATGTATTGCAATTAAAACTTTTTATACCTACTTCTAAAGTGCTGTATAAGCAATCATAAGGTTCATTATTAAAAATAAGAATGCAGGAAACGATTTATACCATGCATCTTTTATTCTAATATGCATAATTATGGATCCTACTAGCAATAAGCTTAGTCCTAAAGCTCCCAGTAAAGTCAAGGTTTTAAATTGTATGGAAGCCAATAATATGAGTGCCAAACCGACTTTTAAAAATCCAATAAAGTAACAAAACTGTTTTGAAAAACCATAGATTTCAAATTCTTCGATAATATTTTTAGCGGCACCGCCCCTCCATTTTGTAGCTTTGTTTTTTTGCAACAACCAAACATTTAAAATACTTACTCCAACAATAATTTTCAAGGCAACAGTTAGGTATCCGATTAATTCCATAATTTTTAATTTAAGTGTGTTCTAGTTCATGCTAATTTATAAAAAAACAATGTAATTAAAGCAGACAATAAATTTCAATTTTAAAGAAATTATTTTCACCCAACTTCATGCAGTATCACAGATGTCTTGTAGATTGATCAAAATATGTTTTTGATGGACGTTGTTAAGGACAAAAAAACTATGTTAAGTAATAATAATAAATCATTGACCTACAAACATTTCGATATTTACATAGTACAAATAATTTGAATTATTGAATAGACCTAAGGGGATTAAAAGACGTAAAAAAACCTCAGAAATTTCTGAGGCTTTTTAGTTATTATTCGTTGTGTAAAATAAATTACTTTTTAACGTTATTTTTAAACATTTCAAATCTGTTAGATCCTCTCTTTGGCCAACTATTGTTTGAAGTGTCTACATCTGCAGTTTCAAAGTCTGGATCCACAACAATGCTTGTGATTTCTTTTGCAACCGCAAATATTCTTTTCACTGAAACATCATTTTTCATCCAAATTTGTGCAGGAAAAGTATGTCTTTTCTTGGTTCCATCATCAAATGTTAATTCAACGATAATTGGCATCACCAATCCTCCAGGTTTTTCAAATTCTACCGCATACAGATAAGAAGGTACTTCTTTGGTGTCTGTGTAGTTTTCCATTGCCTTTGGATTCGCGTTTTCTTTGTTATCATTAATGTAAATTAAATCACCCAAATTTTCAAAATACTGACTGTATTTTTCTTTTAATTTTGCTGTTCTTTCGTCTGGTTTGTCACTGATGTACAAAGATTTTACGTTTTTAATTCCAATATCTGTTACGTCAGTGGTGTAAAACCAACCTCTCCAGAACCAGTCTAAGTCCATACTAGAAGCATCTTCCATAGATCTAAAAAAGTCTGCAGGTGTCGGGTGTTTGAACATCCATCGTTTGGCATAGGTTCTAAAAGCATAGTCAAATAATTTTGGTCCCATAATGGTTTGTCTTAGCATGTACAAACCTGCTGCAGGCTTAGAGTAGGCATTAGGTCCAAATTGCTTTACATAATCTCCCTGAGACATGATCGGTGAGATGTTACTTTGATCTCCTCCCATATATCGGGTAATATCTTTTGCTGGATTGATTGCAAATAATTTTGGATCGTATTTTAATTCTGCTAAAATTTCAACAAAAGAATTCAAACCTTCATCCATCCAAGTCCATTGTCTTTCATCAGAATTGACAATCATAGGGAAAAAGTTGTGACCCACTTCATGTACAATAACTCCAATCATTCCTTTTTTTGTTCTGTCCGAATAGCTTCCATCTGGATTTGGACGACCAAAATTGAAACAGATCATAGGATATTCCATTCCTTGTCTTTCTGAATGCACAGAAATAGCTTTTGGGTAAGGATAATCAAATGTTAATTTAGAATACTCCACAAGCGTTGTAGCTACTGCTCTTGTAGAATGCTCTTCCCACAAAGGGTTTCCTTCTTTTGGATACAATGAAACAGCCATCACTGTTTTACCGTTCACATTGGTTGCCATGGCATCCCAGAGATACTTTCTGGAGGACGCAAAAGCAAAATCTCTTACATTTTTGGCTTTAAATTTCCAAGTTTTTGTGCCAGTCGCACGATTTTTTTCAGCTTTTTCAGCTTCGGCTTGTGTGACAATAAAAACGGGATCTTTATATGAATTTCTTGCTTTATTCCAACGCTTACGTTGTTCTTTAGTTAACACATTTTTCTCATTCTGCAATACACCTGTTGCATCTAAAATATGATCTGAAGGGACCGTTAAATTCACTTCATAATCTCCAAATTCTAATGCCCATTCCGAACGTCCCCAAAATTGCATATTTTGCCATCCTTCTACGTTATTGTATACCGCTAATCTTGGAAAGAATTGTGCAATTGTATAGTTGTTGTTTCCATCAGGAAAAGTCTCTAAACCAGAACGTCCTCCATCTTTATTGATATCGTTAATTTTATAATTCCATTGTATGGAAAATTTAAAAGTACCTCCCGTTGCAAGTGGTTTGGGTAAATTAATTCGCATCATCGTTCTATGAATAAAATGAGACAGGGGTTTGCCATCGCTTTCAACTTTTTCGATATTGAAACCAAATCCGCTTTCTTTATTCATGTACGTTTCTTGGAATTTTTTGGGACTCATGTACAAACTAACACTTGTTGATTTTGTCAAAGGAGTTTCAGAGTCATCTGCTCTCATATTTTGATCTAGTTGAACCCATAAATAGTCTAATTTATCTTTAGAATTATTATGATAGGTTATTTTTTCATGACCATAAATTTTGTTTGTAGTTTCGTCCAAACGAATGTCCATGACATAATCTACCTTTTGTTGGCTATATTGATGTCCTGGAGCTCCCGATGCAGTATGCTGGTCATTTGGAGTTGCCAAAACATCCTTAAGTTGTCTGAATTTATTTTGATCAATATGGCCTTGTTTTTTTTGACTTTTAATTTCATTTTCTTGGGCAAAGTTTGCGGTAATAGAAAAGAATAAGGAAAATAGTATTAAATGTATTTTTTTCATGAAAATTAAGTATAATTATTTGGTATAAAATTACTGATAAGAAAAAGAATATGTATTGAAAACGTAAAGTTTTAACAAACCTTTATCAAAAATTATGAAGCATAAAAAAAGTGAACTTATTCAAGTTCACTTTTATTTTAAAGATTCGAATAAAACCTATCCTTTTATTTTACGTTTAAATTTTTCAAAGTTATTTTTATTTTCTTTTGGCCAACTGTTATTAGACGTATTTACATCTGCTGTTTCTTGATTTGGATCGATGGTAATTTTAGTAACTTCTTTACTGCTAGAGAAGACTTTGGTTATTTCTTTGTCATTAAATCTCCAAATTTGTGCTGGATATACTTTTCGTTCTTTAGTTCCATCTTTGTAGGTGTAATACACTATAATCGGCATTACCAGCCCCCCTGGTTTGTTGTAGGTGATTTCGTAATGAAATTTTGAATTACTGTCCTTGGCGTCACCAAAACCTAACCCTTTTGTAGTGTCCTCTATAAAACGAACCTCATTTTCTTTGGTTTTTGTGTGGAATTTTTTCACATTTTTGATTCCAATATCTGTGACATCTGTGGTGTAAAACCAACCTCTCCAAAACCAATCTAGATCAATTCCTGAGGCATCTTCCATCGTTCTGAAAAAATCTGCTGGAGTTGGATGTTTAAACATCCATCTTTGAGAATAGGTTCTAAAAGCGTGGTCAAATAATTCAGGTCCCATGATGGTTTCTCTTAAAATCCACAAAGCAGTTGCTGGTTTTCCATAAGCATTGCTCCCAAAACTATACACATTATCTCCTTTGGTCATGATGGGTGCAATTTTAGATTGGTCTCCATTCATGTACTTTATAATGTTTTTTGGATATCCTCTTGTAATTGGAAAATCTTTATCATACGCTAATTCAGCTAACATTTCTACATATGAGTTTAGCCCTTCATCCATCCAAGTCCATTGTCTTTCATCAGAATTTACGATCATCGGAAAAAAGTTATGACCCACCTCATGAATGGTTACTTTGATCATTCTGTATTTAGTTCTATCTGAATAGGTTCCATCAGCATCGGGTCTTCCTGGATTAAAACAAATTTGTGGATATTCCATACCCATTTGTCCGTCTACGGAGATAGCCTTGTGATAGGGATAGTCGAATGTATATTTTGAATATGTTTTTAATGTCTGTGCTACTGCTCTTGTAGAGTGTTCTCCATACAATGGATTTGCTTCCTTAGAATATAAAGAATATGCCATTACAGTTTTACCATTGATATCTACCGCCATAGCATCCCAAATAAATTTTCTTGAGCTTGCAAATGCATAATCTCTGACATTTTTTGCTTCAAATTTCCATGTTTTGGTAGCGGAAGATTTACTTTTCTCAATCTTAGTTGCTTCTTCTTGTGTACGAATAAGTATAGGTTGATCAAAAGTATTTTTTGCTTTGGCCAACCTTTTTAATTCTTTTCTAGACAAAACTTCGCTTTCGTTTTGTAATACTCCAGTTGCTCCGAGCATATGATCTTTTGGCGTAGTGATATGAACGGTGTAATCTCCAAACTCTAGTGCAAATTCACTTCTTCCCCAAAATTGGTCATTTTGCCATCCCTCAACATTGTCATACACACACAATCTTGGAAAAAACTGCGCAATTACATAATTGTTATTTCCGTTTTCTGTAAAATGTTCGTAACCAGATCTACCGCCAATTTCTCTGTGGTTATTGATGTTATACCACCAATTAATTTTAAATGAAAAAGTTTTTCCAGCTGCCAATGGTTCTGGTAAATTAATTCTCATCATTGTTTGGTTGATTGTATGCGACAAATTACTATTGTCTAGGTTGGTCACGCTTATGATATTAAAACCTCCGTCAAAAGGTGTTTTTGGATAATTAAGATTGAAACTTTTTACAGGCATACTACTAGGGATTTTTGAGGGTTGTATGTCTGGTGTTTTAGAATCTTTAGCTCTCATGTTCTGATCCAATTGTACCCATAAATAAGCCAATTCATCTTTAGAGTTATTGTGATACACAATGGTTTCTTTCCCTGATATTCTTTTGTTTTCGTCGTCTAAAACAATATCCATCACATAATCTACTTTTTGTTGTGTATAGTTTACACCTGGAGCACCTGAAGCAGTTCGCTGACTATTGGGTGTGGCCAATTGATCTTTGAGTTGTTTGAATTTATTTTGATTGGTATGCCCTTGAAGACCTTGTTTGATTTTTTTTTCTTGAGCAAAGACAGTGGTTCCAATAAAAAAAATGCTCAATAAAAATAAAGTACTATTTTTCATAAATTCTTAAATTAAATTTAATACTAATTAATAATAGGGAATTAAAAGGTTAAAGCTATAAAAATTTTAGCAAACCTTTTGTTTTTTTAGCAGTTAATAACAGACTTTGATACTTATTATAAATTTTTGTTTTGAGTAAGTTTTCTTGCTTTGGAAAATAAGTTGTTAATATGGTATTCTCGACTTCTAGACTCTTTATGTCGTCTATATTTTCAACTTCTAAATAAAAATAAACCAAATCTCCGTCGTATTCTTTTCCGATATAGTTGTACTCTTTCGGGAAATCATTAATTTTTAAATGAAGTTTTTCCTTTAAATATTTTTTAAAATAATCATCATTATTCTTTAACTCTTGGTTGGATGTGAGTTGTAAATCGATTTGATATTTTTTGTTTAAGGCAATTTCTATATCATCCATAAAAACATTTATTGATATTTGTATGGAGCGTGATTCATTCTTATACTCGATCTGAGTGAGACTCAAATAATATTTATGAGGAGAGGAGGAGAGGAGTGGAATGATAAATAAAAGCAGTAACAATTTTTGAATATTCATAGTAAAATAAAAATAGTAAGCCAGCCAAATTAGTCTTTTTTTATGATTTTTAAGTAGCTAACACTCTCTTTTTTAAAGATTTTTATTAGTTCTAAAAGCTTGTTTTCTGCATGAAGTCTCTCTACACCCAGAGGATTGCAATATTCTAAAAAATGGAAGTAATTTTCTACAGGTATTTGTAATTTTTCAAAGAAGAATTTTTCACCAAGTTCAGAGAGCACCTTATAAGGGAATGCTTTTTGAGTTGCTAATTTTTTTCGCAATGCCCATAGGCGTTTAGAATATTTAAATGAGATGTTAACTTTAGCTCCAACACCACTAAAAGACATTATTGAAGGATTTTTCACTAGTTGAGGACGGACTCTCTTGTCTGTATAATCATCTGCTTCAACAATTTTCATATTCACTTTAGAGAAATCCATTACGCTTCTTAGAATGGAGTCTTTTTTATTTTTGGGAACATCTTTAATGTCTACGCCCAAGCGGCCTGTTAAATAATGTCTTTTCAGATCGAATTCATCTAAAACATAGGTGTTCAATTTTAATTGAACTTTTAGGGTCTTTTGATTGATAATTTGTTTAGTTATACTGATTTTTTTGGTGGTATGCTGTATGGATGAGATTCGTAATGAATCTCCTTTAGATACAAAGATTCTAAAACGACCGTTGTCAGAAGAAAAGGTACCTTGATTTGTCGTTAAATTTATAATATTTGCATTTTTAACGATTCCAAGAGAGTCAATTAAATCTCCAGTAATCAACACGTTCCTTTCTTGAGAAAAGCTGCTGATAGTGATGGTAAATAAACTTATGAAAAATAATTTTTTTAACACGTTCGATTTTTTATTTTTCCGATCGTTTTGCTTTATGAAATTTAGAAAGGAAAGCAGTTTTTCTTTTATCAATCAACACAGATCAATATTATAGGTTTAAAAATACAACTTATTTTTTATTTTTCTCGTATGATATCAGAGATTCCATAAGACTTTGGGTGCTCCCAATAATAGTTTTTATTTCATTAACTTGTATTGATGGTTCTAAAGAATTAGTAAAAAAACACTTCAATACTAAAGACAAGTTCAGTTTACTGAGCTATTGTGAATTTATAATTAGGATGTAATAGTATGCAAATCACAATTTTATAATTGTATTTAACTATGTGATTTTTAAAAAAGATAAGGTTGGGTGTATTTTAACAAAGTCAATTTTTTATTGTTATTTTGGAGTCATGAAAAAAATGATCATTGCAAGTACTTCCTCAGTTTATAAAAGTAGTTACTTAGAGTATTTAATGCCAACACTTTCTCACTTCTTTAAAGATATTACCTCGGTTCTTTTTATTCCCTATGCAAGGCCCAGTGGAATTTCATACTCCCAGTATACGACAATTGTTAAAAAATCTTTTGAAGTAATAAATATTGCTGTTAAAGGGATTCACGAATTTAAAAATCCAACAGAGGCACTTCAGAGTGCTGAGGCAATTTTTACTGGCGGTGGAAATACTTTTGAATTACTGAATCAACTATATGAAAATGATCTTCTACATGTTTTAAGAGAGGTAATAGAATCAGGAACACCTTATCTTGGGACAAGTGCAGGAAGTAATCTCTGTGGCGTTTCTATAAAAAATACGAATGACATGCCAATTGTGTATCCTCCGAGCTTTACGTCTTTAAATGTGATTCCATTTAACATCAATGCCCATTATTTAGATCCAATTAAAGGGTCTACACACATGGGGGAGACAAGAGAAACACGTATTAAAGAATTTCATGTTTTTAATGAGACACCAGTTCTCGGTTTACGCGAAGGAAGTTGGTTAGAAGTTATTGATCATACGATTAGGTTAAAAGGAGATTACACAGCTCGCTTATTTCTACAAAATCAAAAACCTATAGAACTAGAAAGTGGGGTAGAAGTGATCCTCTAGTAGGTTTTAAAAGTTTAGCTGTATGTTTTTGACGTTTACGAATCGTTACTTAATAACTTACATAGTCTACAATTTCCAATCCGTATCCAATCATTCCCACACGTTTTGCTTGTTCTGTATTGGTAATTAGCCTTAATTTACTAATATTCAAATCGTGTAAAATTTGTGCTCCAATTCCAAAATCTCTTTGGTCCATTTTAATTGCTGAAGCTTTCATGTCTCCTTTGAGTTGTCCTTCTTTTAAGGTCGCTAATCTGCTCAATAAATTTTGAGATTGATTTTGTTGATTGATAAAAATGATGGCACCTTTTCCTTGATCGTTGATAACCTGAAACATTTTGTCCAATTTTTTATCGGCATCATTCGTTAGCGTTCCTAAAATATCGTTATTTACTAAGGTAGAATTTACTCTTGTTATTACGGGTTCATTTTTATTCCAAGAACCCTTTGTTAGAGCAATATGAACTTGACTATTATTTGTTTGTTGGTATGCTTTTAGTCTGAATTCTCCAAACCTAGTTTTGATATTAAAGTCTTCCTTTATTTCAATTAATGAATCATGCTCCATTCTATAAGCAACTAAATCTTCAATAGAAACAATTTTAATATCAAATTTTTTGGCGACTTCGAGTAGTTGGGGCAATCGAGCCATGGTTCCATCTTCATTCATGATTTCTACAATTACACCTGCAGGTTGTAAACCTGCTAAACGAGCAAAATCAATCGCGGCTTCAGTATGTCCGGTTCTTCTTAAAACACCTCCTTCTTTCGCCTTTAGAGGAAAGATATGGCCGGGTCTTGCTAAGTCAAAAGGTTTTGTTTCTTCGTCAATTAAAGCTTTAATAGTTATGGCTCTATCAGAAGCAGAGATACCAGTTGTAACTCCCTTTCCACGAAGATCAATAGAAACTGTAAAAGCGGTTTCCATAGGATCTGTGTTGTTGTTTACCATCATTCCCAAATCTAATTCTTTGCAACGACTTTCAGTTAAGGGAGCACAAATTAACCCTCTACCATGGGTTGCCATGAAATTGATCATTTCTGGGGTCGCCATTTCAGCAGCAGCTAAAAAATCGCCTTCATTTTCTCTGTTTTCATCATCTACAACAATAATAATTTTCCCATTTCTTATGTCTTCAATAGCTTCAGGAATTGAATTTAATTGAGTCGTATTTTTAATATTCTGAACTGTCATATTTATTAAGTTGCTTTTTTTGAAAATAATTTTTGAAAAAAATTAAGTAGGGGTTGGGTAATTATATCAATATTAAATAATCCTTTGTCTTTGGTTGCTCTCCTAGTTAATAAGATGCCCAAGGGAACCATAATAAACGCTGCGACCCAGGAACCTAAAAATGCTGAAATAGAACTTTCTTCCGCTAGATTTTTACCAAATGTATTGCTAAAAAAATAGGTTACATAAATAGCAATGGCTAGAATCATGGGCAAACCAAAACCACCTTTTCTTATAATAGACCCCAAAGGAGCTCCAATAAAAAACAGAATCAAACAGGACAATGAAAAGGCAATTCTATTATAATATTCTGTATCAAAAAAATTAAGATTCTTTCTTTTCCACTTAATTGAGCTTGCATTATTTTTCAAGGAGCTTAAAACCCTTGATATTTTCGATGTGGCGCTGTTTACAATATTAATTTGACCCTCTAAATCAAAGTTTTCTGTAATCTTTCTATTTATGTTATTGGTTTTTAGGGAATCAGGAAATGCATATAAGTTTTTTGCTGCAGTTGCCGCATAAATGTTTTTAGATTTGATAAGAAGTGTTTCATCATAACTGGCTTTTAAATTGGGGATGGTATCTCCTAGTTGCTGCAAACTTAACATCATAAAATTTTTGGTATGATTTGTTTTATTTAAATCATCATCCCCAGAAACAGATGATATGTCTATGTTAAATTCATACTCTTTGAATGAAGCATTGGAGGCTGCCATCTTCTTCTTCTTGAGAGAAGTTCTTGCAGACTTCACATGTTCTTCATAGTAGTAGCCATTATACAAAATGAGGGTCATGTATCGACTTCCTTCTTCGGAAACAATTTTGCCTTTTTCTGCAGTGATTACCTTTTGGTTTCCCTTACCACCTGTTAAATCATAAATTAAAACTTTTTTTAATAAGTTTTCTTCTTCACCATATTTTTCATCAAACTTAATTTGAAACCCAGGAATATCACTATTGAAACTTCCAGGAACTAATGCCATTGCAGGTTTTTTCTTTTTAATATTCAGATATAAATTTTTCTGTTTTAATACCGCATAGGGGTAAATATTATTTAAAAATAAAAAGTTGATTCCACTTAAAATAATTGTTAAAAAAA